>ERZ791895.99-NODE-99-length-97011-cov-4.914435_pt1 | contig 97011 bp, 85 predicted proteins | sample MGYA00510153_ERZ791895 | MGnify/ENA primary metagenome ERZ791895 (study PRJEB30046, sample SAMN00792064) | human gut metagenome | study: EMG produced TPA metagenomics assembly of the A metagenome-wide association study of gut microbiota in type 2... | reverse complement strand
AACCGGGGACACAAGGATTTTCAGTCCTTTGCTCTACCAACTGAGCTATGGCACCGTTTGCAAAGTGTTGCTTTGTTTCTCATTTGCGGTTGCAAAGGTATGTGTTTTTTTTGAATCTGCAAAATATTTGGATAAAAAAGATTCAATAAAAGTTGAAAAATGCCTTCCAAGTGCGATTCTAGGCATTGGAAGGCATCTGATTATCGGATTTTTTTATTCTTTCAAAGGATTCCAGCCCTGCGCTTTCAAGGTCAGTTCATTTCCGTCACGGGTAATGAGTGCGCAGCCCAACTCCGGTTTGGTGATATGGCCGATGATTCTTACGTCCTTGATCTGCGAAACCTTCTCATGGTCGGTGAGAGGAACGGTAAACAGCAGTTCGTAATCTTCTCCGCCGTTTAACGCACAGGTACTTAAGTTCATGTTGAATTCCTCTGCCATGACTGCAGTCTGATAGTCAATAGGGATACGTTCCTCGTATACCCGGCATCCGGCATTGCTCTGTGAGCAGATATGCATCAGTTCTGAAGACAGTCCGTCGGATATATCCATCATTGACGTCGGTTTGATTCCGGCGGCAGCCAGGTTTTCGATGATGTCCTTTCTGGCTTCCGGTTTCAGGAAGCGTTCCAGCAGGTACTCTTTGCCGGCGAAATCCGGCTGTACCTCTTTCTCTCCCTGGAAAACCGCTTTTTCGCGTTCCATCAGCTGCAGACCCATGTAGGCAGCTCCCAGGTCGCCCGATACACAGATCAAATCCGTTTCTTTGGCACCGTTGCGATAAACTACCTTGTCTTTCGCTGCTTCTCCGATACAGGTGATGGAGATGGCGAGTCCTGTAACGGATGAAGTGGTATCTCCGCCTACGATGTCCACGTGATGCAGCTGGCAGGCCAGTTTTACTCCGTCGTAAAACTCCTCCATGTCCTCGATGCAGAACCGTTTGGACAATGCCAGTGAGATGGTTATCTGCTTGGGACAACCGTTCATGGCATAGATATCGGAGAAGTTTACCATCGCTGCCTTGTATCCCAAATGCTTCAGCGGGGTGTATACCAAATCAAAATGGACTCCTTCCATCAGCAGGTCGGTAGTGACCAGTACCTGCTTGTCTGAGAAATCCAGTACGGCTGCGTCGTCACCGATGCCGTATACGCTCTCTTTGTTTTGTAACTTGATGTCTTCGGTCAGATGCTTGATCAGGCCAAATTCTCCAAGAGTGGCTATTTCTGTTCTGTTACCTTCGTGCATGATTTCTTTTTATGCTCTGTTAATCAGTTCTTTCATGATGGTTGTCATACGAGGCTGTGCTTCATCGGCAGCTTTCTGTACTTCCTCGTGTGAGACTTCTACAATTTTACCTTCAACGCCCAGGTCGGTAATTACCGATACGCCGAACACTTTGATGCCGCAGTGGTTGGCCACGATCACTTCGGGCACTGTAGACATACCTACCGCATCGGCTCCCAGAATGTGGAACATCTTGTATTCTGACGGAGTTTCGAAAGTCGGTCCCTGTGTACCCAGGTATACTCCCTGCTGCACCTTGATGCCTTTTTCCTTGGCTATTTCCAGGGCTTTCTGAATCAGTTCCTTGGAATATGCCTCACTCATATCCGGGAAACGAGGTCCGTAGTCGATGTTTTTGCCGCGCAGCGGATGTTCCGGGAAGAAGTTGATATGGTCGGTGATGATCATCAGGTCGCCGATTTCAAAGGCTGCATTGGTACCTCCTGCCGCATTGGACACAAAAAGGGTCTTGATGCCCAGTTCACGCATGACGCGTACCGGGAAAGTCACTTCTTTCATGGAGTAGCCTTCATAAAAATGAAAGCGTCCCTGCATTGCCATGATATCTTTGTTTCCTAATTTTCCGAAAATGAGTTTTCCACTATGACCTTCTACGGTTGATACGGGGAAATTGGGGATTTCCGAGTAACTGATTTCATATTTGTCAGTGATTTCATGTACCAAACTTCCTAACCCTGTACCTAAGATGATGGCGGTTTCGGGCTGAGTGTGCATTTTAGCCTTCAGAAAGGCAGCTGTTTCTTGAATTTTTTCTAACATACTCCATTATGTTTTGGTTAAACAATGATTCTTTTTCGTTTAGAAAGCCTACTTCTATGGGAAGTGTATAAAGGGCCTCTCTCAGTGCGGGGGAGAGACTCCGGCAATTTCTGATGCGGACCGCGTCCTTGTCGGTCGTAATAATGATCCGTTTTCCTTCGGGTAAGCGCTGGAATACCTTTGTCAGCCGCTGTATGTCTTCTTCCGTAAACATATGGTGGTCGGGAAACGACAGCGGTGTAATGTGGCGGGTGTACTCCGACAACTTGCTGATCAGAGGGGCCGGAGAGGCTATTCCTGTCAGAAGCAGAATGTGTGCTTCCGAAGAGAGGCTTTCCAGGGCACGGGTCTTTTCCGGTTGGAAGACATTGCACAGGTGCCGGTATTTGAACGTCGTGAAATAGACTTGCTGATGGGGGAGAGGGGCGATGGCGTCGTACCATTCTTTCTGCTCTTCCGTTCCCATGTGTTCCGGACACTTGCTGACAATGATGATGTCGGCCCGTTCTTTCCCTTCCTGAGGCTCCCTGAGTCTGCCGGCGGGCAGCAGGGCATCACGGAAAATCGGCCGGTTGTAGTCAATCAGCAGCAGGGTCAGACCGGGTTTCACGTACCGGTGCTGGAACGCATCGTCCAGTACGATGACGTCTACCTGCGGATGGGTGAGTTGAGACAGCTGCTCAATACCGTGGCAGCGGTCTCTGTCGACGGCCATTTTTATCTGCGGGTATTTTCCCCACATCTGGAACGGCTCGTCTCCCAGCTCTTCCATGCTGGTTCCCTGTTGTGCCAGTACGAAGCCTTTCGACTTCCGTTTGTATCCCCGGCTCAGTACGGCTACCTGAAAGGTATCCGACAGCAGCCGGATCAGGTATTCGGTATGAGGGGTCTTTCCGGTTCCTCCCACACTGATGTTTCCTACGCAGATAACGGGCAGTGCAAAAGAACGGGAAGTAAGTATTCCGCGCTTAAAGCACCAGTTGCGCAAGGTGACTCCCGCCCGGTACAGGCAAGCGAACGGGAGCAGAATAGCATATATGTGAGGCTTTTGCAAAGGATGCATGCCGGTTCCTCCTGATTAATGGATATTGAGTACAAACGGTATTCTGGCCTGCAGGTAATCGCGTTCTCCGAGATTCTTCAGCAATGACAGGCTGTGGTACCAGGTTCCGAACTGACCTAACTGTCCCTGCAGTTTCTGGCTGATATAGCGTTCTGTGTTGGTCTGGAGCAAGAGAGACAGGAAGTCTTCTTTTTGAGGATAGCTTACCAGTGTGTAATTTTCTACCTCTGCCCGTTCCTTGGCTACGGCAATTGCGGCATCCAGTCCTCCCAGTTCGTCTACCAGGCGGATGTCTTTTGCCATTTCTCCGGTCCATACTCTTCCTTCTGCGATGCGCTTCAGTTCATCCAGCGGAATGTTTCTGCCTTCTGCACAGCGGCGGGTAAAGAGTTCATAACCGTTGTTTACCATCTGCTGTATCAGGTTGGCTTCTTCCGGAGTGAAAGGACGTGTCAGGTTGCCCATGTCGGCCAGCTGGTTGGTCTTTACGCCATCCATCCGGATACCGATTTTCTCGGTAACGAGCTTCTGGGCATTCGGAATCATACCGAAGATACCGATAGAACCGGTCAGGGTAGTCGGTTCGGCTACAATCCAGTCGGCGGCACACGAAATGTAATATCCTCCTGAAGCCGCATAGTCGCCCATAGAAACGATTACCGGTTTCTGTTCTTTCAGCAGGGTGACTTCTCTCCATATCTGTTCCGAACCGTAAGCGCTTCCTCCCGGGGAGTTGACACGCAGTACTACTGCCTTCACACTTTCGTCTTCTCTCAGTTTGCGGAGGTCGTTGCATACTTTTTCCGAGTGAATGCCGTCGTATGCCGAGGTGCTTCCGTCGATGTCACCGTATGCATAATACACTGCGATGATGTTGCCGCTCTTGTCTTTCGGTGTCAGGGTCTGTGTATTGATCATGTCGTCGAGGCTGACGGTACGCAACTTGCTGTCTTCGTCGGTCTCGGTGATTTCCTTCAGATAGCTCAATACCTGATCCTGATACATCAGCGTATCTGCCATGCCGTTCTGTACATAGGTCTCTGCCAACTGGAAATCCATGTTCCGGTCGGCCAGACGGTTCAGTGAATCGGCCGGAAGGTTGCGCGAAGTTGCCACTTCGTTCAGTATCTGTCCCCAGATAGAATTGGCAAATGCCTGATTCTGCATCCGGTTGGCCTCACTCATCTGAGTGGAGATGAAAGGTTCTACGGCCGATTTATACGTACCTACACGGAAAATCTGCATTTCTACTCCCAGTTTGTCCAGCAGGTCCTTGAAGAACATGGTCTGTACGCTCAGTCCGTGCCATGAGATGCTTCCCGAAGGATTGACGATGATCTTGTCGGCAGCACTGGCCAGGTAGTAACCTTCCTGGGTATAGGAATCTCCATAGGCCACAAGGAATTTGCCGCTTTGTTTAAAATCCACCAATGCTCTGCGGATACTCTGCAAGGAGGCCGGTGAGCAGGCAAATACCTGCGGATGGAGGTAGATTCCCAAAATCTTTTCATTGTCCTGGGCTTTCTTGATGGCAGCCAGCAGGTCGTCCAGTCCGTATGTGGGAAGTTCTTCTCCCAGGAACTGGTCCAGTGGACTGGCCTGGTATCTTTCTATGATATTACCTTTCAGCTCGAGTACGAAAACCGATTCTTTTTGAATTTCAGGTGCGGAACTTGAGGATGCTACCATGCCGGCCAGACTGATGATTCCCAGGATAACGAACAGGGTGGTTGTGGCAATCAGTCCGAGTATGGTGGCCAGCATGTATTTTAAAAAGTCTTTCATTGTGTTGAAGTTTTAGTATATTAAATATCTAACAAAGATATTTCTTTTTATGAAAAATACAAAGATTATATCTAGTTGTTTGCAAGGGCTTTTGTGTGGTCGTGGAGGGATAAGGGGATTTTATTTCCGGCCAGATGGCTCACGGTGGCTTGGAGAGCATTTACAGATGTCTTTTCCGGTATGCGATAAATCGTATGCCGGTGATGATCAGGGCCAGGGAAAGTCCGGTATAGAATACCGTGATGAAGGAGTCGGGAAGCAGATGAAACCCTCTGATGGTCATTCCCAGGGTAATCATGAATGCCATGATGCCCCATCCCTTGAGGTCGAAAAAGGCAAACGGACAGTTCTTGTCACTTTTTTGTGCAATGCGCCGGGAGTGTTTCAGGTACAGTTTCCGGAAGATGAAAACGGCAAAAAACAGAAAGACCAGTGTGGCTTCTGTGAGCTTGGAAAGCAGCGACTGCTCGTCTTTCAGCCAGCAGGAGATTCCGACATGAAGGATATTGCATCCGGCGATAATCCAGACGAGGCCGGCGATAATGAACAGGGTATTCCGTGAGACTCCGTACTTCATAGGGCTGAGTTTATGACAGGTTGATGAAAATGATGTGGCTGCAGTGTGCGGCCGGATGGTGAAGCGTTGCATTGCAAACTGGTTCTTCGGATCTTGCGGACATTTCTGCACAAGAAAAAATTATTTCGGAGTGTCTGAAGGATAAAGAAACGGAGTGTTGCATGGGTTGAACGGATAAGAGGTGTGTACCGGATACAAAAAAAGTTCGCTTTTACACGAACTTTTCTGCTCTTCAGGTTGGACTTGAACCAACGACCCTCTGATTAACAGTCAGATGCTCTAACCGACTGAGCTACTGAAGAATGATTGTTTTTTATTTGAAGTGCTCTTCAGGTTGGACTTGAACCAACGACCCTCTGATTAACAGTCAGATGCTCTAACCGACTGAGCTACTGAAGAAGGTTTTTTCTCAATTGCGATGCAAAGGTAGTAGGATATTTTGAAATATGCAATATCTTTGCAAAAAAAATATAGCGAAATGGATAAAATTTTAGGAATTGGCAATTCTTTGGTCGATGTTTTGTTGAAAATGGAGGATGATTCTCTTCTGGCGGAACTGAAATTGCCCAAGGGAAGCATGCAATTGATCGATGAGGAAATGCTGACTCGGATACAGCATATACAGTCTGCACACGTGTATCACCGTTCCAGTGGCGGATCGGTGGCCAATACCATTTGTGCATTGGGTAACCTGGGTATGTCTCCGGGATTTATCGGAAAAGTGGGTGAGGATGAATTTGGAGATTTCTTCCGTCAGACTTTACAGAATCAGGGAGTTAATACTTGTCTGCTGACGACATCGGAACATGCGTCGGGTATTGCTTCTACCTTTATATCTCCCGACGGAGAGCGTACGTTCGGCACTTATCTTGGTGCATCCGGAACCTTGAGTGCCGATGATTTGTCAATCTCAATGTTCGAAGGGTATTCATACTTTTATATAGAAGGATATCTGCTGCAGAACCATGCATTGATGCTGCGTGCCATGCAACTGGCAAAAGAGGCCGGTCTGCAGATCTGTATGGATATGGCCAGTTACAATGTAGTGGAATCTGAGCGGGAGTTCTTTGATATGCTGATTGACCAGTACGTGGATATCGTATTTGCCAATGAGAGTGAGGCGCGTGCTTACACCGGTAAGGAACCGGCGGAAGCCCTTACTGAAATCGGTAAAAAGTGCAGCATTGCAGTGGTCAAGACCGGCAAGCAGGGTTCGATGGTAAAGAAAGGTACAGAGGTGGTAACGGTTGCTTCTCTGCCGGTAGACCATGTGGTCGATACTACGGGAGTCGGAGATTTCTATGCGGCAGGTTTCCTGTACGGTCTCACCAGTGGTTATTCTCTGGAGAAATGTGCCCGAATCAGTTCGGTCCTGGCCGGATACGTCATTCAGGTAACCGGTACCGACCTGTCAAAGGAGCAGTGGAACGAAATAAAGTTAAATATTGAGGCGATTCTGCATCCGTAACCGGAATTATGTGTTTCTTTGAGTAAATAAAAATGAATGTTTGAAAATATGAAAGTCAGAAAATCGATAGTAGGTGCATTGGTGGTCTTGCTGGGACTGGGATTTTCCTCTTTTACGGAAGACGACCGCAGTTTTCAGAAAGCAAAGAATCTGGATATCTTTAATGCGATATTCAAGGAACTCGATATGTTCTATGTGGATACCATCAATCCTGAAAAGATGATACAGAACGGGGTCAACGGCATGCTGGCGCTGACCGATCCTTATACGGAGTATTATCCGGAAGAGGAGATGAGCAGTCTGAAAGAGATGATTACTGGAAAATACGGGGGAATTGGGGCTGCGATCCGTTATTATAAGGCGAAAGACCGTATTGCCATTGTGGAACCTACCGAGGGAATGCCTGCCGCAGAAATGGGTGTGAAGGCTGGGGATATCATTCTTTCGGTTGGAGGAAAGGAAATGGTCCGGGGCTCGATGTCGCCACAGGAATTTTCTTCCAAGGTGAGCGAGGCATTGCGCGGCGAACCGGGAACCTCGTTTGTCCTGAAAGTGCTTCGTCCGCAGGAAAATGACAGTACGGAAATGGAATTCAAGATTACCCGTAAGAGCATCCGTACCAATCCGGTACCGTATTACGGCATGCTTCGCGACAGCATCGGCTACCTGTATCTGACAGGATTTACGGATAATTGTGCCAAGGATGTGAAGAAGGCATTTATCGAACTGAAGCAGCAAGGGGCCAAAGGACTGATTTTTGACGTACGTGACAACGGAGGAGGTTCGTTGCAGGAGGCAGTTGATATCGTGAACCTGTTTGTACCGAAGGGTCAGGAGATTGTGGTGACCAAGGGCAAGCTGCGTCAGGCAGAAGGTTCTTTTAAGACCTCCAAAGAACCGGTAGACGTGGAAATTCCGCTGGCCGTACTGGTAAACGGTTCTTCCGCTTCGGCATCGGAGATTCTGAGCGGTTCGCTGCAGGACCTCGACCGTGCGGTGATTATCGGTACCCGTACCTATGGAAAGGGTTTGGTACAGACCACCCGTCCGTTGCCTTACAATGGTACATTGAAGGTGACAACCTCCAAATATTATATTCCGAGCGGACGTTGTATTCAGGCTATCGACTATGCAAAGAAGAATGCCGATGGAACAGTTGCCCGTACTCCCGACAGTCTGACACACGTATTCCATACGGCTGCCGGTCGTGAGGTGCGCGACGGTGGAGGTATCCGCCCGGATATTGAGGTGAAGGAAGACCGTTTCCCGAACATCCTTTTCTATCTGCTTAACGATGATTTGATTTTCGACTATGTGACCCGTTATTGCATCAAGCATCCGGTGCTTGCTTCGGTTGATTCCATCCGGATTACCGACGAAGATTACAAGGAGTTTAAGGAACTGGTGAAATCACGCAACTTTACGTACGACCGTCAGAGCGAGAAAATGCTGAAGACATTGAAGGAAGTAGCCGAATTCGAAGGTTATATGGAGGGGGCTTCCGAAGAGTTTAAGGCATTGGAGCAGAAACTGAATCATAATCTGGACCGCGACCTGGATCATTTTGCACCGCAGATCAAGAAGCAGATTGCCCAGGACATCGCTACCCGGTTCTTCTATCAGCGTGGAGCAGTTATGGAGCGTTTGAAAGACGATGCTGATTTGGAGAAGGCGATTGAAACCTTGACCAATCCGGAGGCTTACCGGAAGATTCTGACTGTCTCTCCGGTTGCGAAGAAGTAAATTACCTTTTTAAAATTATTGCTGTCCGATAAGATTGATTGAATGTTAAAAGTACCGTTCTGCCATTATGTATCCAGTGGCTGGATATTAATGAGGGATATTCAGTGAATAATATAAAATTAGCCAGCTAATCCGCTGTGTTTGTGGGGATTGGCTGGCTTTTTGTATTTTGTATTAGATGTGTTCCGAAATGAGGGAAAATACAGGAACAACTACCCGGTTTGGATCTTCCCTCTCACTTCTTTTCGGTATGCAGTTGGGGTTTTCCCTGTATACAGTTTGAAAACTGTGCTGAAATAGCTTTGTGAGGTAAATCCTATAGTGGTAGCTATTTCAGCAAGTGACATATCCGTTGTACTCAGCATCTCTATAGCCTTCTCCATTTTTATCTTGTTTACGTAATCGTTAATGCCCATATTGGTGAGATTCTTCAGTTTGCTGTATACTGAGGTGCGACTCATACCCAGTTCATCACAAATAGTATTAACTCCGAGTTCCGGATTACCAATATTCACATTTATGATAGAATTCAGTCTGATGATGAACGATTCATCCACTTGGCTGAAGGTCGTGTTCTCAGCAACAGGAAGTTGTCCTTTGTCTGCATAGGCCTTGCGTGCGATATTCCTGTTCCTGAGACGGTTTTTTATGACTTCTATGAGCATGTCAACATCAAATGGTTTCACAAGATAATCGTCTGCCCCATTTTTATATCCGCTTAATTTACTTTCATTGTCGTCTTTCGCTGTGAGCAATATCACCGGCAGGTGACTGACAGAGAAATCCTGCTTGATTGCTTTGCATAACTGATATCCGTTCATGCCAGGCATCATGACATCACTGATAATGATATCTGGCATGTAACTCCTTGTAAGCATAAATGCTTCTTCGCCTTCCGATGCTGTAATTACCTTCTTAAAATATCCTTTTAGAGTATCTTTAAGAAAGTTTCTTAGATCGGCATTGTCATCTACCACTATCACCGTGCAGGCAGCAAGATTAATATCTTCTAACTTTCCGCTATTATTGTCTTCCTTGCTGTTGAAGTCGAAAACAAGTTTATTCAAATAGTGTGCGGACTCATATTTCGCATTGTTTTCAATTCTCCTGGGAAGTTCAAAATAGAAAGTGGCCCCTTTGTCATCATTGTTAAATGCTCCAATTTTGCCACCGTGCATTTCTACCAGAATCTTTGAATAAGAAAGTCCGATACCTGTTCCGGTTTCTTCCCCTGCTCCCTGATAAAACCTGCTGAACAAGCGTGAGGAATCAACATTTTTCAATCCCAGGCCTTGGTCGGATACGGATATTCTCACAAAACAACCATTGTCTATATTTTCGGTCGAAATAGTTATGTATCCGCCACTTGATGAATGCTTTAGGGCATTGACAAGAAAATTAGTCAGTATGCTGTCGAACTTCTGCCTGTCTATCTCTGCTATACCCGCTTCGATATCAAGGTTGAAAATCAAATCACCTCCGATTGCCTTAGCTTCTTCTATAAAGTCATGACCTATGTACTTTACATATTCATTTATATCTGTTGCAACCAAATTCAGTTTACAGCCTCCTACCTCAATCTTTCTTACATCAAGCACCATATTAATCAGGTTTTTCATACGTTGTGTCTGTCTGAAAATACCTTTCAAAGGGAGATAGAGCCGATTGTCCATATCCATTGTTTTCAGTATTCTCTGTAATGGAGCATGAATCAATGTCAGAGGGGTTCTTAATTCATGGCTGATGTTAATGAGAAAGCGTATCTTGTCTTCATACATCTGTTTCTCACGCTCCTTGATAATGAAGTTGTGTTTCTCGGTCTTTTTCCTTATTATCTGCATATTGATAAAAGCAAAAGTCATAATCAGCAGGATGATACATGCCAGGAAAAACCATCCGGTTTTGTACCATGGTGGAATAACCTTAAGTACCATTAGGCACTTTTCATTAGTCTGGTCACCGTCTCGGGTTGTGCATGAAGCCATAATGCGGTATGTTCCTGCCGACAACGAGTGTAGGGCTAGTTCCGAATTATATGTTTCTATATTTTTTGTTACTCCCGGACCATATATCCCAAAGCTGTACATTTTCTTTCTGAATATGTCTTCGCTGTTTGCAAAAACCCTCAGAACAATACTCCCAGATTCAGACATTTCGAAATGCGGGATATTTCCATCGGAGGAAAAGAACGTTTTCGTGCCGTTAAGTTCTACTTCAGAAAGATTAAGTGATATGGTAGAATTCATATCGTAATCCTGCAGGCTGTCAATCTTAAGAAGCCCTCGTACACCACCCATGAATACACTCCCGTTGGTATTGACAAATTTGGAGTCCGGCATGTATTCATTGGGCATAACTCCGTTAGACTCTCCGTAGAAAATGAATTTTCTTTTATCTTTTTCCCAACAGAAAAGCATGGACTCTGCTCCAATCAATACCTTATTATCTACACATACTACAGAAGAAACTCTCTTGAAGAGTTCCGTTTTCAGCCAGTCGGATGAATTGTTTGCAGCATCATACCATAGTAGTCCTTTATCCGTTCCTACCCAAAAAATACCTGAATTGTCTATGCTTACGGAAGTAACCGATACCCCATCGGGGACGGCATAAATATGTTCCAGCACTCTTGCCCTGTTATCAAGTCTGTATATATTTTTGATATCTTTCAGATACGTATATCTTGAATCGCCGGAAACGGCCACTAGCGACCCTATTTTAATACTGACTCCGTTTTTCTCTTTTATGACACTAAAAGTCCTGGTATTCTCGTCATACCAATAGACAAAGTCTGCAAGAAATAAGATTGAATTCGGAGTGTTGCGGTAGATGAATACAGAGTTCCCATGATGGCAAAGTCTTTCATTGATATGCTCATCTACAATTGTAAAAGGTTTCTTGGTACCATTCTCGGTATCAAAGATAAAAAGACCTTGGGCAAAATTAAATATCAGAAGTTTGTTCTTGCCGAAACTGCATATGGAAGTTATCTTATCGCCAAACGTAGTAGGGTAATGAATAAACTTTCCGCTATCCATGTCATATGCATTCACTCCCCCTCCGTTTGTACCTATCCACAGACGGTTGTCTTCTGCTTTATACAGAAACAGGGCTGTGCTTTGTGAGAGTCCGTTGCTATTGCCCGGCAAAGCATCATTATATGTTCGCATGGATACTTCGTGTATGCATACCAAACCATAATATATGCTTCCTATCCATACGTTTCCATAGTAGTCTTCATACAAATTGATTATAGAATTGCTGGGCAAAGAATAATTGTTTTCACCAGGTACATGTTTTAAAGTTTTAAACTCTCCCAATGTTTGGTCTAATATAGAAATTCCATCTCCGTCTGTTCCAAACCAAATATCTCCTTTATGTTCTATAATGCTAAGAACAATATTGCTGCTTATGCCGGAGTTTCCTTTAGAGTAATGTCTGAGCAGGTTGAATTTCTTGTCAAAGCATCTTACCCCCTGGTTATACGATGATATCCAGATTTTCCCGCTTTTGTCTTTATAAGTGCAGATAATGTCTTTTTCGCATTCTGTGAAAATGTTTTCCGATTTCTTTTTTTTCAGGTCTACCAGTTTCATACCGTACCATCGGTCGCTGCACACAAGAGAATCATTTCCCACGATGATTATATCCGATACGTTATAATCGTTGATTTCATTAAACGATATGAGTTCTGCCAGCTCTTTTTTTGATGCATCATAACTGTAAATCACATTTTTGCTGCCTAAAATAATCTTTCCTTTATGGTTTATGGCACTAAATGCCATAAGTGGTTTACCGTCATAGCCGTTGACGGCAGTAAAGTCATTTATCGAATAGTTGTATATATATATACCATTATTGGTCAATACCCACAGTTCCCCATTAATATCCTGAAAAATTTTATATATATAGTTTCCCAATGGAGAGGACTCGTCTTTGTTGTATTCACTTATATTTTGACCATCGTACCTGAAAAGGCCGGATCTGGTACCCATCCAGATGAATCCGTGCTTGTCTTTAAAAATGCAATGAACGACCGAAGGAACGTCGGAAGGCAGATAAATCTGAGTATATGCATAATCAGCAAATGCTTTGGAGGCATTTACAAATAAGCTGCAGAGTACTATAATAAAAAATATAATCTGAGATAGTTTCATGTTGTATTTCTAAGTTTAGCATTACAAATGTAACAATATTACCTACATAAATGACATTATTAAAAATTATTTTAGGATAGGAGGGGCAGATATTGTCAGGCTTTTGTCAGAAAATAAGGGATAAAATAAACAAATATTGAAAATCATATATTTATGTCATTTTCTTAAAATTAAAAGTCATTTTTTTAAAATCGTAAAACAAAGATTTACTTAGGTTTGCAATAAACCAAAATACCTTAAAAAACAAAAATTGATTATTAACGACCAATTCTCATTTTTTAAAGTTAACTAAAACCAAACCTATGAAAAAAAACCTTTTTTCAACAATGAACTCTCCATGGCGGAGATGTTTATTACAGTCAATTCCGGTAGCCGTAGGTTTACTTGTTACAATTAATTCTTATGCAGAAACAAGTACGCCCCCCAACCTCAGTCTTACTTCAGTTACCCAACAGAATATTACGGTAAAAGGTATAGTAGTTGATTTGAACGGTGAACCTCTTATTGGTGTAAACGTTCTGGAAAAAGGAACAGCCAATGGAGCTATAACCGACTTCGACGGTCGTTTCTCTTTAAATCTTTCATCCAGAAATGCTGTCTTGGTTGTTTCTTATATAGGATACAAAACTCAGGAAGTAAATACTAATGGGAAAACTGATATAAATATCAGTCTTGCAGAAGATACTGAGACTTTGGAGGAAGTTGTGGTGGTTGGATATGGCACTCAGAAGAAGGTTAACTTGACCGGTTCTGTTGCATCTGTATCGGCCAAAGATATTCAAGACGTCCCCACATCGAATACAGCAGCATTGCTGCAGGGACGTATGCCAGGTCTGATGATCAGCCAAAACGGTGGTCAGGCCGGTAAAGAAGACATGGAAGTGCGTGTGCGTGGTATAGGTACTTTCGGTAACAACAACCCTATGGTAGTTATCGATGGTGTAGAAGGTACACTGTCACAAATGAGTGATATTCCGTCAGCTGATATAGAAAACATCTCTGTACTGAAGGATGCGGCATCGGCTGCCATTTACGGCGTGCGTGCGGCAAATGGAGTAATCCTTGTTACTACAAAGAAAGGAAAGGCCGGGAAAGTAAGCGTGAACTATTCCGGAAACTATACGATACAGTCGCCGATGCTGCCTACTTATCTGGATGCTTATAACTGGGCATTGATGAAAAATGAAATCAGCCCGGGTACATATGACGATGTGGCACTGCAGAAACTGAGAGACGGTTCAGATTCGGATCATTATGCCAATACCAACTGGCTTGATGAGGTATTCAGAAATGCTGTCATGCACCAGCATCACCTGTCGGTTTCGGGAGGTAATGAGAATACTCATTATATGACTTCTCTTTCTTATTCAAACCAGGAAGGTATAATGAAACAGACTGGGGCTGAGAAATTCTCGTTCCGTACAAATATTGACAGCAAGATAGGGCGTTTCAATTTTGGTGTGAATATCTCTGGTAACAAGAATAATGTAGACCAGCCGGCATATGTTTCTCCTAGTGGGGATACCAGTGTAATGCGATTCCTTTCGTGGTTCTCAAGACCGACTGTGCCTGTAAAATATTCAAACGGACGCTACGGATATGTGGACGGCTCGCTCAAGAATGCAGAAATGGTGAAGAATCCTGTTCAGTTTATGAACGAAGGTTACCGTAAAGATGAAACATGGCGCTTCAATGGTAAGGCCTATGCAGGAGTTGATATTATAGACGGACTTCAGTTTAAGACCAGCCTGGCATATTCATTCAACATGAATATTGTAAAGACCTACAAGCCAAGAGAACTGGCAAGATATGATGCAGAAGGAAATGAACTGAAAATAGCTGGAGCCAACAACAGACTGGAGGATTATTTTTGGAGAGAAGCTATATGGACTAACGAAAATATCCTTACTTATAACAAAAAGTTTGGTTTGCATAATCTTAGTATACTGGCGGGACACTCATTGTTGAGTTATACACGTTCTACTACAACTGCAGGTATAGAAGGATTCCCTACTGAAGGTATTTATGAACTTGATGGAGGCTCAAAGAACCCGTCGGCAGTAGGCAACAGGGATGAGTATAGACTTCAGTCATTCTTCGGGCGTATAAATTACAGTTATGCAGACAAATATCTTTTCGAGGTAAACGTGCGTCACGATGGCTCTTCGCGTATGCCTAAGAACAACCGGTATGCTACATTCCCTTCTGTTTCTGCCGGATGGGTATTTACAAATGAAGCATTTATGGAAGATTATCAGTGGCTATTCGGTAAACTGCGCTTTTCATGGGGTAAGTTGGGTAACCAGGAAATAGGTAGTTATGCTTATCTTGCAAGCCTTGGTGCTTTGGGTAACTACTACTTCGATCAGGGAAAAGACCCGCAGACCGGTATGGTGGCAACTTCTATCCCTAATGAAAACATCAAATGGGAAACAACCAGAACTGTCAATGCTGCCATCGACTTGGGGTTCTTCAATAACAGGATTCAGACTACATTTGAATGGTTCGATAAGAAAACATCCGATATTCTTATGCAGTTGGCTATGCCAAACATATTCCTGGGGTCACTGGGGGCACCGTATCAGAATGTGGGTACAGTACGCAACAGGGGATGGGAATGGAGCGTGAACTATAATGACAGCAAAGGCGACTGGAGCTGGTATGCTGGATTCAACCTCTCACACGTAAAAAATGAAATTCTTTATATGGGTGGGCTGAAAGAGCGGATCAGCGGACAAACTATCAACCGTGTAGGAGAACCTATCGGTGCATATTATGCTTACCAGGCCATAGGTATCTACAGGACAGAAGCCGACCTGAACAGAACCAATTCTAAAGGTGAACAGGTTCTTCAGCATGGAGCTAAACCGAAACTGGGTGATATAATGTATGCCGACCTGAATGATGATGCAAATATCACTCCTGCTGATAGAACCATAATCGGCAATCCGTTCCCTAAATATACTTATGGTATTAATCTTGGCGCAAGCTGGAAAGGATTCGACCTTTCTACTTTCTGGCAGGGAGTAGCAGGAATATACCGCTATAACTGGGAAACGACTACTGATATCCGCGGTAACTTTACCGACAGATGGCTCGATCGCTGGTCGCCGGAGAATCCTAATGCTTCTATGCCGTCATTAGGTAATACTATCAATGACCAGTTCTCTTCATTCTGGCTGGAAAATTCAAGTTACTTGCGATTGAAGAATCTGGAGTTCGGCTATACATTTGGTCAGATATCCAAAATTGGAGTTTCAAAGCTTCGTGTATACTTTGCTGGAACAAATCTGCTGACATTCACCAAGCTTAACAACTGGGATCCAGAAAAGGGAGCTAATGATACAAACAACTATAATTATCCAAATGCAAAATCTTTTTCATTTGGTGTAAATGTAACCTTTTAAACCATAAAATATACTATTATGAAACTTAGATTGAATATATACAGAGGATTGTTGTTGTCTGGATTGCTTATTGCTGCAACTTCTTGTTCGGACAGTTTTCTGGATTTGAGTAATCCAAATCAGGTCTCAGATAATACATTCTGGCAGTCTGAAAGTGATGCTTTAATGGGACTTGCATCATGTTATGACGCTTTGCAGTCCGACCATTTGTATGATGACAATGTGGATGGTGGAGGATTCGGATTCCTGATGCGCGAAAGCAGCACCGATAACGGACAGCATACATGGGGAGACTGGATGAAAGGGAGTACGGTTGCTAAAGGAATTTCGGCTACAACTGACGCATGTTTCACTAACTATTGGAACGCAAATTATGAGTTGATTAAACGTTGTAATTTCCTTCTCTCTAAGCTGGATGGCATTCCTATGGATGAGGCATCAAAAAATGTAATTAAAGCCGAAGCTATTGCTTTGAGGGCACTAGGATATTGTAACCTGACTTCTCTATACCGGGATGTTCCTTATCTTACAGCACCTTTGACTTTGGAGAATCCTGAAGCCCCTAAAGAGCTGAAGGCTAAAATTGCTGAAAATGTGATTGCCGACTTGAAGGCTAACTTGCCGAATCTTCCGGAAAAGGGTTCTGAGGCTAAAGGTAGAATGACTCGCGAAGCAGGATATGCAATTATGGGACGTATGGCTCTCTTTAATAAAAGATGGGATGATGCCATAGCTGCATACGATAATGTAATCGGTAAAGTAAAGTTGTTCAAGTCAGGTGACGGTTCAAACTATGAAGCAAACTTCAGAGATCTGTTCAAGGAAGGAAACGAGACTGCGGATGAAGTTCTGCTCAGCGTACACTATAAAGGGCCTGGCCTGAAAGAAGGAAGTACATTCGGTGTATGCTGGGGGGCTCCAATGAATGCCATTGAAGCATCAATGAATTTGTGCGATGATTTTTACTGTACTGATGGACTGCCTATCAACAAATCTCCTTTATTTAAAGGTAGTCTGAAAAAGGGAGGGCATACCAAGGCTAACCCTGACTATGCAAGATACGAAAATCGCGACCCTCGTCTTAAAGCAACATTGATGCTGCCAGGTATGACATGGAACGGTAAAAAGTTTACTAATAATCTGCCTGCATCGTCTACTGCCTGTATCCTTAAATGGTATACTCCGGAAAATACAGCAAACGAATACGATGGCAGTCTTGATTATTATATCATTCGTTATGCAGAAGTTCTTCTGTCAATGGCTGAAGCGAAAATAGAAAAAGGTATGCCACAGGAGGAGGTTAGTAAATACATCAATGAAGTTCGTGCCCGCGTCGGTATGCCAGCTATAGAAAAAGCTGAAGGAAATCATCTGTCTCAGGCAGAATTAAGAGCAATAGTACGCCATGAACGCCGTGTTGAGCTGGCGTTCGAAGATTTACGGTTTGCCGACCTGTACAGATGGGACGAATGGGAAAATGGCATCAAGCGAATGCAGCATGACAAAGAATTCTATGGTTTCGGAGTATATGACTGTGCTTACCGTGGTCCTCAGGATAATGTATGGCCAATTCCGCAAGGCGAGATTGATACTAATAAGCTGCTTGTGCAACATGATGAATGGAAATAGTTTTACAGGAACAGGATTGTTTTAAAGGTAATCTTGTTTCATTAATAGGCAAATTTTAATATTTTCGACTATGTATAGAATAATTTACTTGATAATTATCCCTGTATTCCTTGGGATATCAACTGTATTGTCGTCATGTGATAAAAAAGAAGGAGAAGAAGACAGTAAGCTTCTGTTTATCGATGATTTTTCAGGTAGTACATCTATTCCTGACAATTCTGTATGGGAGTTATGTAAGTATGGCAATAATGCCTGGGGGCAGTATTTCAAGCATGTTGAAGGCTACGAGAACGTAAAGATAGAAGATGGCATACTGAAACTTAAGGCTTCGAAAGAAAATGGAATTTATAAGAACGGAGGTGTCAGAACGAAAATTGGATTTCCCTCCAATACACGACTTGAAGTCAGAGCCAGACTGACAAAACTGGTAAAAGGCGGTTTCCCGGCAATATGGCAGATGCCTATGAACGCTCCGCAGTGGCCCAAAGGTGGTGAGATAGATCTCATGGAGTGGGTACAAGGTACTCCTTACGATGTATATCAGACAGTTCATACCTATTACATCAATGGAGATGGTGGCTCGGCGGGGGCTACAAACCCTGACCGTCCGACAAACTTCGATGTCACTCAATATCATGTTTATGGAGCCGACCGTACAGAAGAAGCGGTGATTTTCTATATCGATGGTGTTGAAACATGGAGATACAATAACCTGAATCTGCCTTCAGAGAAAATGCAGTTCCCGTTTTGCAGCTATTTATATGATATAATACTTAATTTTTCTCTTGGAGGAGAATTAAACGGTGCCTCTACATGGCCGGGTAAGATAGATGATAATGACCTCCCGGGAGAGTTGTGGATAGACTGGGTAAAAGTTACAAAAATATAAGATGGTTTTTACAATAGAAAGTATATTAATGACTGTAATAACTGGTTTCCGGGCAGACTATCTTTAAAGAGATGTATAGCGGATGGCAAAAAACTCCTTATTGATGGAAGGGAATCAGTAAGCGGAAAATAAGATGGTATATGAAGTTGATAGGACTTAATCACTTCATATACCATTTTTACAATGTCTTTTTATTGTTTCCTTATATAATCTTCGATATTTCAAAAGTTGTCTGATGGACTTGCTGGTACTGTTTATGAACCCGTGATGTATGGGCAGCCTATTCGCTCTTGATCCTGATTTGAAGACCGCATACCCTGTCTGTTCAGTTCAGCATCAGGCTCATGTAAGGATGCATCCGGTTGAACAGGCCGGGAATCAGTTCGCTGAGCTGGAAGCAGGGCACCTCCTCTCCGGAAGGAGCTTTTTCTCCCACACGGATATACCTTCCTTTCTCAAGGCAGTAATATCCGTTGTTTTCAGGAATGTCCTTGTCTTCGCTGATCTGTATGCCGGGAACTGTCAGTATCCCTTCTTGGGCAAAGAGAGAAAGCGCTTTCTCTGCATGGATGACCCGTGCCATTCCCAAAGGCTGTGCTTCCGGAGCTTTTCCGGGAAGCATATAGTTGATTTCATTTGCCTCGCAGTGGATGGCCAATGCCGTAAACAGCTGGTCTTTCTCCACTCCTTCTCCTAAAGAAAAATCTTTCAGTGTCAGTTGTCCCTCGTGAAGGATACCCCATGCCATACCTCTTATCTCTTCGCCGGCATAGGCCACGTAGAGTTTGCCGCCTGAAAGCAGGTGGTCTGCCAGTATGTCCTGCGAATCTTCATACGTGTGTTGAAGGTAAGCATTCCTTTTCAGATTTTCCTGTTCAAAAAAACGGAAAAGAGATTTATTCCACGATTTTAACTGGTCTATCTCTCTTATTATCAGATTACTTTCTAAGTTATTAACAGGTTGTGTGTACTTGTTGATAACTTCGGAACGCTGTTGATAAAAGAAACTGATACCGTACCCGAAACGGGCATAATATCCTTTCAGCCATTCCTCTGCCGGAATAAGCGTAGCCAGTACCACTCCTTCCCGATACAGAGCCTGATGAGTCTGCTGCATGAGCGTTTTCATGAGTCCTCTTTCCCGATAGTCCGGATGTGTACATACTCCGGATACATAGGCTGTTCTGATCAGAGAAGAACCGGACGACATCGGGTAGGGCAAAGTCTGAAGAGCCGATACCACCTGTCCGTCGAGTTCGATGAAATGATTGACCTCATCGGTATACCGTCTGGAGAAATAGAGATTCGTGAACTCCTTGCTGTCGTCGAAGCACGTCTCCCAGAGTTTTCGGGTAGCTTCTTTCAGGTTCATAGCAGTTCGGCGGTATATTTTTCCAGCAGGATTTCCGGCTGGTACGACAGTTTGGCTTTCCGCAGTCCTTCAATTCCCAGGTCTTCTTCGCGGTTGACATACACATATTGTTCCGGAATCCGGCTGGCAAATTCCTGGTTGATTACTGCATAGGCTCCCTCAATCTCCGTATTGGCCTTTTCCACACAGACATCAAAAGTCTCCTGGTTGATAGGGGCTCCGAAGGTAAAGGCTGCAATTTTTCCGTCCACCCTTAATATGCCTCCCAGCAGGTTCAGTTCTTCCATGTGCTTCAGGGCATCCGTCATCGACTGGCGCTCCGATTCCAGCGCTTCGTTTTCCGCACAGTTGTTGGCTTTGCACCACTGTGTCTCCAGCCGGAGGCACTCATTCACAAGTTCCTGGCTGAGCGGCTCGTAAGAATGGTCGGGATAACTCTTCTTAAAACGGTTGACATGGTTGCGCTTGGGCTGGTATTTTTTCCCCGAAAGCGTAGCCAGGTCGGTACGCAGATAGATATAGTCGGCATAATCCCGGTCGGAAGTAAAAGTCATCCGGCCGGAAAAATGTGTTTTCAGCATCTCAAGCATGTTGGCACAGATGCCTGTCATGCGAAACCGTGCGTGCTTGCTTTGAGCGTCCTCTATCAGTTCTTCGATTATCGGACACGGATCACCTTCGCCCACCGGCATCATGTAGGTCAGTTCCTCGTCTACGTAGAAGCGGAAGAGCAGAAATCCGTCTTTTTCCGCAACTTGCGTGCGGTACAGGAAACGCCAGCTGTAAAGATTGGCAAAACTGAGGTCGCAGTTCTGTCTTTTTCCCTGCAGGGTATACTTCTCTACCAGGGGTTTGTCTTCGATTGCTATGGGGTGAAATGAGATCATAAAGTGTGGATATGTCTTAAGAACTACTGTAGAAAAAACGTTTTCACTTGCACTTTTGTTTTCGGAATTCCTCCGTTTGTCAGCACAGTCCCAGCAGATGCAGGATGGTAGGCGTAAGCAGTGCCGTAAGTATGCCGTTCAGTGTCAGTCCCAGACTGGCATAGGCGCCGTACTTGCCGCTCACTTCCATGGCGCGTGAGGTTCCTACTGCGTGTGAGGCCGTTCCCATGGACAATCCCTGTGCGATGGGGCTGCCTACGTGACCAACCTGCAGTACCTTAAACCCGCAGATGGCACCGAACAGACCGACTACAATCACCACGGCTGCCGTCAGTGAAGGAATACCGTGAGTGGCAGTCGATACCTCCATGGCGATAGGGGTAGTGACCGACTTTGGAGCCAGTGAGATGACGATTTCCGGAGAGGCCCCCATTGCCTGTGCGATGATGACCACCGAGACAAGTCCCACCAGACATCCTGCCAGCTGTGAGATAAGAATCGGCATCAGCTGCTTCTTGATCATGCGGAGCTGCAAGTACAAGGGCACTCCCAGTGCTACTACGGCCGGTTTCAGCCAGAACTCAATCAGCTCTCCGGCTTTCTGATATTTTTCGTAAGATACACCCGAAACCTTCAGAAAGCAGATCAGCAGGGCGATGGCAATCAGTATGGGATTGATGATGACCCAGCCGGTCTTTTTCTGCAAAAGTTTGGAAACAAAGAAAAAGCCAAATGTAATGGCCAGCAAAAAGAATTTATTTTCTAGGAAATCCATATTTTCGAACAATTTGATGAACCCATCCGGTAACAATTAATACTAATACGGTGCTGACAAGTGTGGCGGTGACAATCGGCCAGAACTCAGCGGCGATGATATCAAAATACAACATCAGCGCGACTCCAGGCGGTACGAAGAAAAAGCCCAGGTTAGCTACCAGAAAATCACAAAGTCCCTGCACCCATTGCAGTTTTACCCATCCTAATTGCAGGAAGAGGGTCAATAACAGCATTCCTATAATGCTCGAAGGAAGCTGTATGTGCGTGAGGTAAACAATCAGTTCACCCAACGCCAGGCATCCGAAAAGGATAAAGCATTGACGTATCATACCTATTGATTATATTATCTTGAAAACGACTGCAAAGATATGGATTCGGGCATAAAGCGGATATAAAAACCCGAGTTTTTCTTTTTCGAGAACAGACACGGTATTTTTTTACATACTTTAGAAGAAAAAAAACTGGTTTTTGCAAACTAGATATTACAAAAATGAGTATTTTTGCATCGTGAATTGGATAGGATGTTATCGTACACAAAAATAAAATCACATAATTAACATATCAATCATGGATTTAATTAGTCAAATTGTTGAACGCGCAAAAGCAAACAAACAGCGCATTGTACTTCCGGAAGGAACTGAAGAACGTACTTTAAAGGCAGCTAACCAGATTTTGACCGACGGTGTTGCCGATCTGATCCTTTTAGGTAACCCAGATGAAATCATGAACCTTGCCAAAGAGTGGGGACTGGGAAATATTAACAAGGCTACTATTATCGATCCGGAAAATCATCCGAAAAAAGAAGAATACGCACAGCTGTTGTGCGAACTTCGTAAGAAAAAAGGCATGACCATCGAAGAAGCTCGTAAGCTGGTGGTTAATCCTTTGTTCCTGGGCTGTTTGATTATCAAGGCTGGCGACGCGGACGGACAGTTGGCTGGAGCACGCAACACAACAGGCGACGTACTTCGTCCTGCATTGCAGATCATTAAGACAGCTCCGGGCGTAACCTGTGTTTCAGGTGCCATGCTGATGCTGACTCACGCTCCTGAATGCGGTGACAACGGTGTACTGGTAATGGGTGACGTAGCCGTAACTCCGGTTCCGGATGCCAACCAGCTGGCTCAGATTGCAGTATGTACTGCTCAGACTGCACAGGCCGTAGCAGGTATCGAACCGCGTGTAGCTATGTTGAGCTTCTCTACCAAGGGTTCAGCTAAGCATGAAGTGGTTGATAAGGTGGTTGAGGCTTTGCGCATTGCAAAAGAAATGGCTCCTGACCTGAAGATTGACGGTGAAATGCAGGCCGATGCAGCTTTGGTTCCGAGAGTAGGACAGAGCAAGGCTCCGGGTTCTGAAATCGCCGGTAAGGCCAATGTACTGGTAGTTCCTTGCCTCGAAGTAGGAAACATCTCTTACAAGCTGGTTGAACGTCTGGGTCACGCTACTGCCATCGGTCCGATCCTGCAGGGTATCGCGCGTCCGGTGAACGACTTGTCTCGCGGATGCTCTATCGATGACGTATACAAGATGATTGCCATTACAGCCAATCAGGCGATTGCTGCAAAGGCTCAGTAATTTATTAATCTCTTGGGTTCCTTCTCCGGGAAGAAGAGAGGGAACTCAAGTCTTTATCTTATCTTAACCAAAAACAAATATGAAAATTTTAGTTTTAAACTGCGGAAGCTCGTCTATCAAATATAAGTTGTTTGAAATGACAACCAAGGAAGTCCTGGCTCAGGGAGGACTTGAGAAAATCAATTTGCCGGATTCGTTCCTGAAGATTACTTTGCCTAACGGTGAAAAGAAAATCTTCGAGCGCGAAATCAAGGAACATACTGCCGGTGTTCAGTTTATTTTTGAAATCCTGACTGACCCTGTATACGGTGCAGTGAAGGATTTGCACGAAATCAACGCCGTAGGTCACCGTGTACTGCACGGAGGAACCAAGTTCAGCGGTTCTGTACTGATCGACGATGCAGTGATTGCTGCCGTTGAAGAATGCTGCGACCTGGGCCCGTTGCATAACCCGGCTAACCTGAAGGGTATCTATGCCGTACAGAAACTGTTGCCTGAAGTTCCTCAGGTAGCCGTATTCGATACTGCATTCCACCAGACAATGCCTGAGCATGCTTACCTGTATCCGCTGCCTTACGAATATTTCGAGAAATACGGTATCCGCCGCTACGGTTTCCACGGAACTTCTCACCGCTACGTTTCAAAGCGTGTATGCGAATTCCTGAACATTCCGGTAGAAGGCTCAAGAATCATTACCTGCCACATCGGTAACGGTGGTTCTATCGCTGCCGTAAAAGACGGAAAATGTATTGATACCACTATGGGTCTGACTCCGCTGGAAGGCTTGATGATGGGTACTCGTTGCGGTGACATCGACGGTGGTGCTATCCTGTACATCATGAAGAAGGAAGGTCTGACTCCAGACCAGATGTCTGACCTGCTGAACAAGAAGAGCGGTGTGCTGGGCGTATTCAAGCGTTCAAGCGACATGCGTGAACTGGAAGATGCCGTAGCTCAGAATGATCCGGTAGCTATCCGCACAGAAAACATGTATTTCTACCGCATTACCAAGTACATCGGTGCATACGCTGCTGCCATGGGCGGAGTAGACGTCATCCTGTTTACCGGTGGTGTAGGTGAAAACCAGGCAACTGCCCGTGCCGGTGTATGTAAGACACTGGAATTCCTGGGCGTGAAGATCGATGCTGAAAAGAACAAGGTTCGCAGCAAAGAAGCCATTATCTCAACTGACGATTCTAAGGTGAAGGTAGTTGTTATCCCGACCGACGAGGAACTGATGATTGCTACTGATACGATGGACATCCTGGCCAACAAGTAAGCCTTGTCCTGAGGTAAAATATTAACAGAAAGAAAGGAATTTCCTTGCAAGATTGTGTATCTTTGCGGTACGAATGTCACAAAGAAAGAACACACTTGCAGAGAGATTCCTTTCTTTCTTTTGTTTTTTGACAGGAGGTAAGTTCATAAATGAATCGGATATGAAGAAAAAAATTGTAACTTTTGGGGAAATCATGCTCCGTCTGACGACTCCCGACAACCTGCGTCTGCAGCAGAGCCGCGAACTGCTGGTGAATTATGGGGGAAGTGAGGCGAATGTGGCAATTTCAATCGCAAATTTTGGAGGGGAAGTAGAATACATTACCCGTCTTCCGGACAATGCACTGGGGGAAAGTTGCATTGCCGAACTCCGTTCGCACAATATCGGAACCGGTCACATCCTGATCGGCGGAAAGCGTCTGGGAACCTATTATATGGAGAAGGCAGCGGCGATGCGTAACTCGAAGGTGATTTACGACCGCGACGGTTCGGCTTTCTCGGAACTGAAGCCGGGAATGGTGAACTGGAGGGAGATTTTCAAGGATGCGGCCATTTTTCACTGGTCGGGAATTGATGCGGCGCTGACTCCCGGACTGGCAGAGGTGTGCCGTGAAGCGGTAGACATTGCCAAGGAAATGGGACTGACAATCTCGTATGACATCAACTACCGGAAGAATCTCTGGAATTACGGAAAGACTGCACAGGAGGTCCTCCGTCCGCTGATGACATCCAGCGACATCATGTTCGGAAGTGAAGGCGAATATGCCATGCTGACGGGCATTCCGGCACCGGGATTCAAGGCCCGCAATGCAGGAGACAAGTATGATGTGGCAGCCTATGAGGCATTCTGCCAGGCCATCAGCCGTCAGGTGCCCGACTGCAAGTACATTTATGTGGCTTTGCGCAATGTGATGAGTTCGGAGCATCATACCTTTGCGGGACTGCTGTATTCGAACGGTACCCTGAAACATACCCGGGTATTCGATATCGACAATGTGGTTGACTGTGTAGGAGTAGGGGATGCGTTCTGCGGTGCCTTGCTGTACGCGCAGCATGCCTACGATGACGACCAGAAGCGGGTAGACTTTTCTACGGCAGCTTCCGTATTGAAAAATACGATTGCAGGCGACTATAACATTGTGAAGGTTTCTGAGGTAGAAGGTCTGCTGGCAAAGGATGAAAACGGAGAAGTAGCCCGATAATTATCAGATAATATAATAAGGAGAAGGCACTTGCCCGATCTCCGGATACCAAACGTCCCCCGTCACGGTTATGTGGCGGGGGACGCTTCGTAAAAGAACCTCCACCGGACGGTTTCCGGTTTACGGTCCCTTTTCTATCTGTTTGTTCTGCCCATGCTTGTTGATAAGAATGTCCGTCGGTTCGTTACACCTGTGTCTCTCCTTCGATAAACTGTTCCAGGAACATATTCTCTCCGTCGAATACCGCATACGAAAACTCCGAAATCCAGTCGCCCAGGATCATCATCCGCGTATTCCGGTTCAGCATCAGGTCGAGCATGATGTGACGGTGTCCGAAAAGGAAGAAATTGATTTCCGGATGCGTCTTCAGGTAATCCTTCGAGAAAAGCACCAGCGGCTCCTTGTCCTCACCCATGTACTCCGGTTCCTTTCCGCCCTCCCGTTTCAGGCGGCTGTGCTTGGCCCATTCCATTCCGAAATCAATGCTCCAGCGCGGATGCAGGCAGGAGAAAAGCCGTTGCAGGGTATGACTGTGAAACAGCGTCCTCAGTATCTTGAATTTCCGGTCGCGGTCACCCAGTCCGTCTCCGTGAGCCAGGAAAAACTCCTTTCCGTAAATCTCACAAGTCAGCGGTTCCCGGTGAATGATGACTCCACATTCCTTTTCCAGATAATCCCCGCACCAGATATCGTGGTTGCCGATGAAGAAATGTACCTCCACTCCCAGATCCGTCAGTTCCGACAACTTTCCCAGGAAGCGGGTATACCCCTTGGGAACCACCAGTTTGAACTCATACCAGAAGTCGAACATGTCGCCCAGCAGGTATACGGCTGCCGCCTGATGCTTGATGCTGTCCAGAAAGTTCACCAGCCGGCGTTCCTGGGTACGTCCGTGCGCGATGGCCCTTGACCCCAGGTGTGCGTCTGAAAGAAAATACACGTTTTTCATCCTTCCCAATATTTTGTCTGTTACAGAAATCCCAGTTCCAGTTTGGCTTCTTCCGTCATCATGTCCTTGTCCCATTCCGGCTCAAACACCAGGTTCACCTGTGCTGCCGTCACTCCCTCCACCGATTCAATCTTCTGGCGGATATCCTCCATGATGAAGTCGGCAGCCGGGCAGTTGGGAGCCGTCAGTGTCATGTCGATGACAGCCTCTCCGTCGTCCTGCAGGTCGATTTTATAAATCAGTCCCAGATCATACACGTTGACAGGTATTTCCGGGTCATATACGGTTTTCAGCATTTCCACAATGCGTTCTTCTATTTTCAACTTTGTTTCGTTATCCATAAATGTCGATTGCTTTTAGTTGTCCTTGCAAATGTAGTAAAAAAATAGCAGAATAGAAAGTCCGGTCAGATTCTCCCCTCATCGGCATAACTGTAATATTTCCCGTCGGTTACGATGACATGGTCCAGCAGCCGCAGGTTGACCGTCACCGCCGCCTGCCGGAGCGATTCCGTCAGCCGGTCGTCCTCCCGGCTCGGCCGCAGGTTGCCCGAAGGATGGTTGTGGCAGAGTACCATCGAGACCGCCCTCCGGATCAGAGCTTCCCGCAAGACACACCGGATGTCCACTGCCGTAGATGCCAGTCCTCCCTGACTGATCCGTATCCGGTCGATGACCTTTCCTGCCTGATTGAGCAGCAGTACCCAGCACTCCTCTACCGGCAGGTCGCACATCAGCGGATAAAACAAGCGGTAGATATCCTCCGAACTGCGTATCTGCAGCCGCTCCAGCGTTCCTTCCTCCTTCCTTCTCCGTCCCAGTTCCGAGGCAGCCAGCAAGGTGATGGCCTTTGCCGGTCCGATGCCCTTGTAGCGGCACAGTTCCTCCACTCCCGACTTTCCCAGTTCGCTGAGGCTGTTCCGGTAATCGGCAAGCACCTTCCTCATCAGCTCCACCGCCGATTCATCCGTACTTCCGGAGCCTATCAGAATAGCCAGCAACTCCGCGTTGCTGAGTGCTCCGGCTCCATGGAGCATCATTTTCTCACGCGGGCGGTCTTCCTCCGCCCATTGGTTGATGTTCAGTTTTCCGTTCATTTATAAAAGTTCTTCTCGAAAGCGGAGAACTCGTCCTTTTTCCGGATGCAGCGTTTCCACCACGCCGTCAGAAATCCGCTCCCGTATCCTGTCAATTGTATAAACGCAGCGGCAACGGAAATAATACCGATTTTCAGACTTTTATTTTTCAGGGAAGAATCGGTGAAGATAATCAGTGCGAAAGCAGCCAGCAGTGTCAGGCTCCACGGGCAGATGAAGGCACAGAGCAGCAGTACGGCCACTCCCAGTGTGAAAATCGCCGGAAGCAGGTGCACCAGCTTGAGCGATTCCGGATATTTCTTGTAGAGGTTGATACGGGCGATTCCGAAGTTGTACACCTGTCTGAAAAACTTCTTCAGGTCGGTGCGGCGCTTGTGCCATACCCATGCCTCGGGGAAGAGGCGGCAGCGGTATCCTCCCTTGAAAATCCGGATACTGAAGTCGATGTCTTCTCCGAACCGCATCTTGGAGAAGCCTCCCAAAGCGCGGTAGACTTCCGCCCGTATTCCCATGTTGAAACTTCTGGGGTAGAACTTGTCCATCTTCTTTTTTCCGCCGCGTATGCCTCCCGTGGTGAGGAAAGAAGTCATGGCATAGTTGATGGCCTTCTGTACGTCGGTAAAAGACGGATGTGTCCGGTCAGGGCCTCCGAATGCGTCGGCAGGCTCACGCTGCAGTTCCGCTTCGATGGCATTCAGATACCCCGGAGGCAGCACACAGTCGGAGTCCAGTACAATCAGGTATTCCCCGCGGCTCCGTTCGGCACCGTAGTTGCGGGTCTGTCCGGGGCCCGAGTTCGGTTTGCTGAAATAATGCACCTCCAGCCGGCCCTGGTATTTCTCCACTACGGAACGGCAAGGCACGGCAGAGCCGTCTTCTACTACTACGACCTCAAAGTCTTTGTTTTCTTGGTGCGTCAGGCTCTCCAGCAGTTCATCCACTTCGTCCGGACGGTTGTATACGGGAATAATCAATGAAAATTTCATAGGGTTCATTTTGCGGTTGATATTGCAAAGATAGATTTTTCTTTTCTGATTTTCTTTTTCTTAACCTTGGAAAGTCGGCTTTGCTGTTTTGTTTTTCATCATCAGTACCGCCGGTTGAATAATCAGCGCCGTGGTTTATTCAGACTGTGCCGCTGTTTCAATAAACAATGTTGCCGTTTATGGTATCCTTATAAATGTACGGTGATTATTTCCTTCTTCATCGGCTGTTTGCACCTCCGCGCATGCAGGAATAAAAAAACAGAGGCCGTATCGTACCTTGACGATACAGCCTCTGTCTGAAAACAGGAAGGTTCTCTGTTGCCGTTTTCCGCCATGGCGTTCATCCGGCAGCCCTCATCCGTCCCGATTATGCTTTTACACGACCTACGTAAGAACCGTCGCGAGTGTCCACTTCGATGATTTCATCCTGGTTGATGAACAAAGGAACACGTACTGTAGCACCTGTTTCTACAGTAGCCGGTTTAGTAGCGTTGGTAGCAGTATCACCTTTCAGACCCGGTTCAGTGTAAGTAACCTTCAGCTGAACTTTTACCGGCAATTCTGCGAACAGGATTGTTTCAGTAGAAGCGTCAGATACTACTTCGATTACCATTTCTTCTTTCAGGAAGTCTACACCTTCGATCAGGTCGTGAGCGATAGGCACCTGTTCGTAAGTTTCCTGGTTCATGAAGATATAATCATCTCCTTCTTTATACAGATACTGGTAAGGACGACGTTCCACACGTACATCTTCCAGCTTTTCACCGATGTTGAAACGGCGTTCCAATACGTATCCGTCTACTACATCTTTCAGTTTTGTACGCATGAAAGTGTTACCTTTACCCGGCTTTACATGCAGGAAGTCGATACAGAAATACAATTTACCGTCCATGCGGATAGCTGTACCGATCTTAATGTCTTGAGCATTAATCATAACTATATTCTTTATTTATTATGTAATTGTTGATTTGTTTACCTTCTAATTTGTCTGCAAAAATAATCTAAATCATGAAAAAACACAAAAGATTTGTCTAAAAATGACTTAGCTCTTGGTTTATTTAAAAAAAGTCACTAATTTTGCAACCCGAACTTTGGAATAATAACATAAATAGTATATACGAAAATGAAAAGAACTTACCAACCTTCTAACAGAAAGAGAAGAAACAAACACGGTTTCCGTGAGAGAATGGCTACTGCAAATGGTCGCCGCGTATTGGCTGCCCGCCGTGCAAAAGGTCGTAAAAAACTGACAGTATCTGACGAGTACAACGGCGTTAAAGCATAACCAGGCGTTGGATTGTAAGAAAAAAGAGAGCCGCAGAACATGAGATGTGTTCTGCGGCTTTCTTTTTCCGGACAGGCCGCCGGTAGTCGCGACAGGAAAGACCGGCAGCGGGGGTGAGGCCCTGGAAGTCAAGAAATAAGAGGGTTTGCCTGCATAACTGCGGGTTCTGTATAGCAAGACTGCGGAAATTTTGTATCTTTGCCGCAAATATGTAGCTAATATTGAGATATGGTAACACTGAAAGAATTTTTTTCGTTTAAGCAAAACCGGTTTTTCTGGATCAACCTGATAGCCATGGTGGTAGTGGTGATTGCTGCGGCATGGGGCACACTGGCCTGGCTTGACCAATATACCCATCACGGGGAGTCGTATGTGGTGCCGGATGTAAAGAACAAGTCGTTCGAGCAGGCAAAGACGCTGCTGAACGGACAGCACCTGGAAGTGGAGATTGTAGATTCCAATTATGTGAAAGGCCTTCCGGCAGGCATCGTGCTCGACCAGGCTCCGCTGGGCGGAATGCGGGTAAAGCAGGGACGTACCGTTTACCTGACCATCAACACGAACAAGGTGCCGCTGGTGAAGATTCCGGATGTCATCGACAACAGTTCGCTGCGCCAGGCTGCGGCCAAGCTCAAGGCTATGGGCTTCCGGCTGACGGAACCGGAACTGGTGGCCGGAGAGCAGGACTGGATTTACGGCATCAAGTATAAGGGCAGAAGCCTGAAATCGAACGACAAGGTGCCTCACGAGGCCGTGCTGACCTTGTGTGTGGGAGATACCCATCTGCGCGACTCCTTGCGGACCGACTCGCTGCAGATGCAGCTGAACGACGCTCCGGAAGAGGCTCCGCAGGTAGATGATTCGTGGTTCTGACGAATGTAGAAAGCAGGAAGTAAAAGAAGAATGGCAGAAGACTATATTGAATTGGAGGATTCACTGGACGACATCGAGCCGGTGAATCAAGGAACGGAACTGTATGAACATTTCCGGGTGGTGGTCGACAAGGGGCAGACTCCGGTGCGCATCGACAAGTATCTGTTTGAGCGCATTGTGAATGCTTCGCGCAACCGTATCCAGGCGGCAGCCGACGCGGGCTTTGTCATGGCAAACGGAAAGCCGGTGAAAAGCAGTTACAAGGTGAAGCCGCAGGATGTACTGACGGTGATGATGGACCGTCCGCGGTATGAGAATGATATCATTCCGGAGGATATTCCGCTGGATGTGGTATACGAGGACGATGACCTGATGGTCATCAACAAGCCGGCAGGACTGGTGGTGCATCCCGGATGCGGAAATTACCACGGTACGCTGGTAAATGCCATCGCCTGGCATTTGCGCAATGTGCCTACCTACGACCCGAACGACCCGCAGGTGGGACTGGTGCACCGTATCGACAAGGATACGTCGGGACTGCTGGTAGTGGCCAAGACGCCCGATGCGAAGACCAGCCTGGGACTGCAGTTCTATCACAAGACCACCAAGCGCGAGTATAATGCACTGGTATGGGGAATCGTCGAGAAAGACGAAGGTACGATTGTGGGTAACATCGGCCGTAACCCGAAAGACCGGATGCAGATGGCTGTCCTTTCCGATCCGGAACAGGGAAAGCATGCCGTGACCCACTATCAGGTGCTCGAACGCCTGGGATATGTCACACTGGTGAAGTGTGTCCTCGAAACGGGGCGTACGCACCAGATCAGGGTACACATGAAACACATCGGCCATGTGCTGTTCAACGACGAGCGCTACGGCGGACATGAAATCCTGAAGGGAACACATTTCAGCAAGTACAAGCAGTTTGTCAACAACTGCTTTGAAATCTGTCCGCGCCAGGCCCTGCATGCCCGGACATTGGGCTTCGTGCATCCGCGCACCGGAGAGGAGATGTTCTTTACCTCCGAACTTCCGGCCGATATGACTGCTTTGTTGGATAAATGGAGAACTTATATTAGTAATAGAGAAGAATTATGAAACGTGTGATTGCAATCGTGGCCGGAGGAGACTCTTCGGAACACGATGTTTCGATGCGTAGTGCAGAAGGCATCTACTCATTCATCGATCAGGAAAAGTATACCTTATATATCGTAGAGCTGACACGGGAGAAGTGGGAAGCCATCCTGCCCGACGGCAGCCGTGCGCAGGTAGACAAGAACGATTTCAGTTTTGTAGACGGCGGACAGAAGGTAAAGCCGGACTTTGCCTACATCACCATTCACGGTACTCCGGGAGAGAACGGTATCCTTCAGGGGTATTTTGAACTGATGGGTATTCCTTATTCAACCTGTGACGTGCTGGTTTCGGCACTGACATTCAGTAAGTTTACCCTCAACCAGTACCTGAAGGGATTTGGAGTGCGGGTGGCCGAATCAATGCTGGTAAACAAGCGCTTCGGTATCTCCGACGAAGAGGTGATTGAAAAAATCGGACTTCCCTGCTTCATCAAGCCCAATGCCAGCGGCTCCAGCTTCGGGGTTACGAAGGTAAAGACCAAGGAAGAAATCCAGCCTGCCCTGCAGGCCGCCTTTGCCGAATCGGACGACGTGATGGTAGAAGCCTTCATGGACGGTATCGAACTGGCCAACGGCTGCTACAAGACCCGGAACCGTTCGGTGGTATTCCCGATTACCGAGGTGGTGAGCCAGAACGAGTTTTTCGACTACAATGCCAAGTACAACGGCGAGGTGACCGAAATCACTCCGGCCCGTCTGAGCCCCGAACTGACACAGCGCGTGCAGCAGCTCACTTCAGCCATCTATGACATTCTGGGCTGCAAGGGAATCGTACGTGTAGACTACATCATTACCGAGGGAGAGAAAATCAATATGCTGGAAATCAATACCACGCCGGGCATGACGGCTACCAGCTTCATCCCGCAGCAGGTGCGTGCCGCAGGCATCGACATCAAGGATGTGATGACAGACATCATCGAAGACCAGTTTTAAGAGTTTGCAGAAGTAGAGAACTTTCGGTGTATTAAGTTGCTTGTGTAAAAGAAAATGGCTAACTTGGTATCCCGAAAGTTCTTGTTGTTGAATATACATACTACGTAACATAAAGATTATGATTATACCAGCCGAATTTGACGAAATCCGTCCTTATACCCCCGAGGAATTGCCGGAAGTATTCAATGAACTGTTGGCTGACCCTTCGTTTCAGTCGGTAGTCGCTGAAATTATGCCGGGCATTCCGCTCGAAGTATTGGGCGCACAGTTGCGCCAGTGCAAGACGAACCTGGATGTGCAGAAAACGTTTTTCCACAAACTGCTCCACGGTATTATGGACAAGTACAGTGACGGGTTCGATATGGACACGGCATCACTGCCCGACAAGACCCGGAACTATACGTTCATTTCCAATCACCGGGACATCGTGCTCGATCCGGGATTCCTTTCTGTCGGACTGATTGATAACCAGTTTCCTACCACTGTGGAAATCGCGATTGGAGACAACCTGCTGATTTATCCCTGGATCAAGAAACTGGTGCGGGTAAACAAGTCGTTTATCGTACAGCGTGCCTTGTCCATGCGTCAGATGCTGGAATCGTCGGCACGCATGTCGCGCTACATTCATTTTGCCGTGACAGAGAAAAAAGAGAATATCTGGATTGCACAGCGGGAAGGACGGGCGAAGGACTCGAACGACCGTACCCAGGACAGTGTACTGAAGATGCTGGCCATGGGAGGAAGCGGCGATGTGGTCGACCGTCTGAAGGAACTGAATATCGTACCGACAGCCTTATCGTATGAATACGACCCCTGTGATTTCCTGAAAGCGAAGGAAATGCAGCTGAAACGGGATGTGGAAGGCTTCAAGAAGAGCCAGCAGGACGACCTCGTAAATATGCAGACCGGTATTTTCGGCTATAAGGGAAGGGTACATTTCCAGACGGCTGCCTGTATCAATGACGAACTGGAAGCGCTGCGGGGACTGCCGAAGACAGAGGTCTTTACACGGGTATCCGAACTGATTGACCGGCATATTCATGCATCTTACCGTCTGTATCCGGGTAATTACGTGGCATACGACTGGCTGAACGGTGAAAGCCGTATGGCAGACAGGTATACGCCGGAGGAAAAGGCGAAGTTTGAGGCGTATGTACAGAAGAAACTCGATCTGATTGATCTTCCGGATAAGGATGAGGCGTTCCTGCGCAAGTGCATACTGACGATGTATGCCAATCCGGTAGTGAACCACCTGAAAGCCGTTGCCGGATGAGACGCCTGATTCAACTGTGGTGTGTGTGCTGTCTGGCCCTGATGGTTTCCTGCAAGGAGGATGAGTATGTATATCCGAGCGTGCTCACCGAGTTTGTGGAGGCTGTCACCGGTCCGGAGGGTGTCCTGACCGAACTGCGTTCCGATGACGGAACACGCTTTGCGGTGAAGTACCGTGACGGACTGGGCGGACTGACTCCCGACTCGCTCTATCGGGCAGTGGCAGTGTATCAGGTATCCGGGGAGACTGCGGAGGGGACTCCCGAAGCGAGCATTTACTCGTGTCAGGTGGTAATCTCCTGGAATCCTCTTCCTCCCAAGGCGTTTAAGAATGGCATAAAGACCGACCCGGTAGACATACAGAGCATGTGGCGTTCGGGAAACTACCTGAACATGATTCTGAAGGCGAAGGTGAAAGACCGGGCTCATTCTTATCATTTTGTGGATGAGGGCATTTCCCGTGACGGAGAGAAACGGGTACTGAACCTGCGTCTGTATCACGACCGCCGAGGAGACTATGAGGCATTTGAGCAGCGGGTATATCTGTCGGTGCCCTTGTCGGGTTACCGGGAACAGCTGACTGCAGGCGACTGCATCCGCTTTACCTTGCAGACTTACGGCGAAGGAGAAACTGTCCGTGAGTTTGCGTATTGAAAGAAGAGTTTGTGGAATTTGTATATTGAAGCGTATAGAAAAATATGATCAAGAGTCTTTACTTTATGTTTTTTGTCTTTGCCTGCCTGCTGGGACTGATGGGGTGTACGTCAAAGGCAAAGGATCCTTTCAAGAACCTCACCGTCGACGAGTTTGACCGCTATATCCAGAACGAGGAGGTGCAGCGGGTAGATGTGCGTACGGTGGCGGAATACAGCAAGGGACACATTCCGAACAGCTTGAACATCAATGTGATGGACGATTTGTTTGCTGCCGAAGCAGATGAACTGCTCGACAAGGAACGCCCGGTGGCCGTCTATTGCCGGAGCGGAAAGAGAAGTCGTGAGGCTGCCCGTATTCTGACAAAGAAAGGCTTCAAGGTAGTCAACCTCGACAAGGGCTTCGAACACTGGAAAGAATTCGGGAAAGAGGTCTGCTACTGATTGCCGTCTGCTGCATCTGAATCAGATGCGTGCGTCGGCTCCCCACATCATTTTCTCCCTCAAGGTATTGAAAAAGGAATGATGGCACCGCTTGACGATGCGGACGGAATAATCGGCTTTCCGTATGGTGAGCCGGGTTCCTTCGCGGCAGGTCTCGCTTCTGCCGTCTACGGCCACCAGGAAGTTGTGACTGCGGCTTTCCACATCGAGGGTGATTTCCCAGTCGTCGCGTACTACGATGGGACGGACATTCAGGCTGTGCGGTGCAACGGGGGTGAGACAGAAGGTACCGCTCTGCGGAACCAGTATCGGTCCGCCCACGCTCAGTGAGTATCCGGTAGAGCCGGTAGGAGTGGCAATGATCAGTCCGTCGGCCCGGTACGAGCAGAGCAGTTCGCCGTTGATATAGGTATGAATGGTAATCATGGAAGAAGTGTCGCGCTTGAGGACAGCGATTTCATTCAGGCCGTACGGATACCCTTTCAGTACGTGCCCGCAGTCGCATGCCAGATGCAGCACCCTCCGGGCTTCTGCCAGGTAATTTCCGGCATAAATCTCCTCAAAAGCCTCTTCCATCTGCGAAGGAAGCACATCGGCCAGGAACCCCAGGCGGCCGGTATTGATGCCCAGTATGGGAATTTCCTTTTTCCCTACCCGGCTTGCCGCTTTCAGAAAGGTACCGTCTCCGCCGATACTGATGGCCATATCGGCATCAAAATCATATCCTTGGAAAATCTCCAGTCCGGTCAGGTCGGCAGAAGTGTGCAGTCGCAGAAAATCGTAGAATTCGTTGCTGATACAGATCTGCGCATTTTTCTGTCGCAGTATTTCCAGCAGATGGGTGACGTGCGCCGACTTATGTTCCTGATAAGTGTTCCCGAAAAGAGCAAACCGGAGTGTTTGTTGCATACCTTGTAGTTTTTATCAATCTTTTGTTTGCAAAAGTTGACAAGTTTCTCGCAAAACCTGCTAACTTTGCATGCTGTAGGCACAAAGATACTAAAAATAATGCAATATGACTAAATTAAGTGTGAATATAAATAAAGTGGCCACTTTGCGCAATGCGCGCGGTGGAAACAATCCGGATGTAGAAAAAGTAGCTTTGGATTGTGAATCATTTGGAGCAGAGGGAATTACCGTACATCCCCGTCCGGATGAGCGGCATATCCGATATGCCGATGTACTGGCCCTGCGCCCTATTCTGCGCACGGAATTCAATATTGAAGGATATCCCTCAAAAGAGTTCATCGACCTGGTGCTGAAAGTGAAGCCCCATCAGGTAACACTGGTTCCCGATGCGCCCGACCAGATTACGTCGAACGCAGGATGGGACACCAAGACTCATCTGCCTTTCCTTACCGAACTGATGGATACATTCGGAGGGGCAGGTATCCGTACCTCTATTTTTGTGGATGCGAACCTCGAGGCGGTGGAATATGCGGCAAAAGCCGGTGCCGACCGTGTGGAACTTTATACGGAGCCGTATGCCAGCCGGTATGCGCGCAACCGTGAAGAGGCTATTGCTCCCTTTATCGAAGCGGCCCGTCTGACACGTAAGCTGGGTATGGGACTGAATGCCGGTCACGACCTGAGCCTGGAGAACCTGAAGTATTTCCACGAAAACATTCCTTGGCTGGACGAAGTGTCGATAGGACATGCGCTGATTTGTGACGCACTTTATATGGGACTGAGTAAAACAATTGAAGAATATAAAAACTGCCTTCGCTGATTATGATGATTTTGACATTGCTGGCAGCCGCACAGACGGTTGCCGATACGATGACCGGTGCAAATCCGGTATTGACCCCGGTTGCTTCGGGAGAACCAGAGATGAACTTGTGGAGTATGGCCTGTAAGGGAGGATGGATTATGCTGGTACTGGCACTGATGTCGGTGATTGCATTTTATATTTTCTTTGAACGGGCGGTGGCTATCCGTAATGCGGGTAAGGAAGATCCGCTGTTTATGGAACGCATACGCGATTATATCAAGACGGGCGAAATCAAGTCGGCCATTAACTACTGCCGGATGGCCAATACGCCGTCGGCACGCATGATTGAAAAGGGAATTACCCGTATGGGACGTCCGGTGGCCGATGTACAGGCTGCCATAGAAAGCACCGGAAACATGGAAGTGGCCAAACTGGAAAACGGACTTTCCATTATGGCTACCATCTCCAGCGGAGCGCCGATGCTGGGCTTCCTGGGTACGGTGACCGGTATGGTCCGTGCGTTCTGGAACATGGCCAATGCGGGCAACAACATTGACATCACCCTGCTTTCGAGTGGTATCTATGAGGCCATGATCACCACGGTAGGAGGACTGGTAGTAGGTATTGCTGCCATGTTTGCCTATAACCATCTGGTGTATCGGGTAGACAAGGTGGTGAGCCAGATGGAGGCACGCACCATGGCGTTTATGGATTTACTGAACGAATCGAACGAAAAGGAATAATTTATGGCACTGAAAAGAAGACAGAAAATATCGCCCAGTTTCAGTATGTCGTCCATGACGGACCTCATCTTTCTGTTGCTGATATTTTTTATGATTACTTCGACGATGGTATCTCCGAATGCCATCAAGGTCCTGTTGCCGCAGGGCAGTGAGCAGACCTCGGCCAAACCGATGGCACGGATCATTATCGACCGCGACCTGAATTATTACGGGGCGTTCGGCAATGAGGATGAAATGCCGCTGGGCATGGATGAAGTGGCATCTTTCCTGCAGGAATGCGCACAGAAGGAACCGGAAATGTATGTGGCCCTGTATGCCGATGAGTCCATACCTTACCGGGAAATTGTTCGGGTACTGAATATCGCGAATGAAAATCATTTTAAAATGGTACTGGCTACCCGTCGTCCCGACCGACAGTAACGGGGGTACAGGCCGGATTGTATTAATTTAAACAGGGAATACGCGTGAAACAAAGTAAAATAACCGGATGGGTAGGAACGGTGGTGCTGCATGTGCTGCTGCTGTTGCTGCTTTTATTCTATACGTTGGACCGACCTGAAGTACAAGAAGAAGGAGGAGTGCCGGTTATGCTTGGTGAAACCGAAATGGCCCAGGGCAACGGTGACGATTTTGAACTGACGGAGGTGGACGTGGTTCCGCAGCCCGAGGCAGAAGTCCCCGACCCGGTAGAGCCGCAACCGGAAGAACCGATGATTACGCAGACGGAGGAGCCTTCCATTCAGGTAAAGAAGGAAGAAAAGAAAGAACTGCCGAAGAAGAAAGTGGAAACTCCGAAGAAGGAGGTAAAGAAGCCTGAGCCTCAGAAGAAGCCGGCAGCCGAACAGCCGAAGGAAAAGACAGAGGCTGAGAAACGGGCCGAAGCGGAAAAACGGGCGGCACAGGTTGCAGCCGGAAAGATTGCCAGTGCGTTCGGAAAGGGAGCGCAGATGGGAAGCAAGGGAAATGCTTCTTCCGGACAGGGTGTACAGGGCAGTCCGCAGGGAAATGCTTCTTCCGGAGCAGCCAGTGGAGCTGGCGGATACGGTACGTTTGACTTGAACGGACGTTCTTTGGGACCGGGAGGATTGCCGCTTCCGGTATATAATGTGCAGGAAGAAGGCCGGGTAGTGGTCACTATTACTGTAAACCCTGCCGGACAGGTCATCAGTACAAGCATCAACCGGCGTACCAATACCGTAAATCCGGCATTGCGGCGTGCGGCAGAAGAAGCTGCCCGCAAAGCACGCTTCAATGCGGTAGACGGAGTGGATAATCAAAGTGGAACGATTACTTATTACTTTAAATTGAAATAAATATGAAATCAGTTTGCATCTTTTTGGCTGAAGGATTTGAAGAAATGGAAGCCATGTTTCCGCTCGACATCATGCGTCGGGGTGGACTGAGTGTAAAAACAGTGTCTGTAACGGGCAACCGGACTGTGGTGAGCTCACATCAGGTACCTGTAGTGGCCGATGTACTGTTTGAGGACTTGCAGAAGGACGAGGTGGAAATGATTGTACTCCCGGGCGGACTTCCCGGAGCAACCAATCTGGATGCCCATGCCGGACTCGACAAACTGGTCATGGAATTTGCTGCAGCAGGCAAACCGCTGGCTGCTATCTGTGCGGCTCCGATGGTTTACGGCAAACGCGGATTGCTGAAAGGCAAGAAGGCAACTTGTTATCCGGGCTTCGACAAGTATCTGGAAGGAGCTGTGTATACGGGTAACATGGTGGAAAAGACAGATAATTTCATCCTGGGCAAAGGCCCGGCTGCCGCTCCTGAATTCGGCTTTGCTATTCTGGAACATTTTGCCGGTGCAGAAAAGGTACAGGAAGTAAAGAAAGGAATGCTGTTTATCGGATGAGAAAATATGCGATTGTAGTAGCTGGCGGAAAGGGGCTGCGGATGGGAGGCGAGGTACCCAAGCAGTTCATTCCGGTACATGGAAAGCCGGTGCTGATGCGTACACTGGAGGCTTTCCGCCGTTACGACAGTGAGATGACACTGATACTGGTGCTTCCGGCCGACCAGCAGGAATACTGGAAGCACCTCTGTGAGGCGTACCGTTTTGCGCTTCCGCACCGCATTGCCGATGGAGGAGAAACCCGTTTTCACTCTGTCCGCAACGGTTTGGAACTGATAGACGGAGAAGAGGGATGGGTAGCCGTACACGATGGGGTCCGTCCCTTCGTATCGCAGGATGTGATTGCCCGCTGCTTCAGCGAGGTGTGCCGCCACCGGGCGGTAGTTCCTGTAACGGACGTGGTGGAAACCCTCCGTCACCTGCGGGAAGACAAGGGCAGTGACACTGTGGCAAGGAGTGAATACCGGCTGGTACAGACGCCCCAGGTATTCGACGTTTCCTTGTTGAAGGAGGCCTACCGGCAACCCTATGCTCCGTGTTTTACAGACGATGCCTCGGTAGTAGAAGCCTTGGGAATGGAAGTGTGTCTGGTTCCCGGAAACCGGGAGAATATCAAACTGACCACTCCTTTCGACCTGAAGATAGCGGAAGCCTTGACTGCAGAAGAATAGCGGCAAGGCTTTCTTTTTATAACTGACAGACTATGTTTGACCTGAGTACCCGTGACATAAAATATTTGCAGGGAGTAGGGCCGCAACGTGCCTCCGTGCTGAATAAGGAGCTGAATATCTGCTCCTTCAAGGATTTGCTTTATTATTTTCCCTATAAATACGTCGACCGCAGTCGTTTATATTACATTCATGAAATAGACGGCAACATGCCCTATATCCAGTTGCGTGGCAAGGTCCTGAGTTTTGAAACAATAGGAGAGGGCAGACAGCGGCGTCTGGTCGGACATTTTTCTGACGGAACAGGGGTGGTCGATTTGGTCTGGTTCCAGGGATTGAAATTCATTATGGGCAAGTATAAGGCGAACGAAGAATATATTGTCTTTGGCAAGCCGACAGTATTTAACGGCCGCATCAACATTGCCCATCCGGATGTGGACCCTGCCGAAGAACTTACGCTCTCTTCGATGGGACTGCAGCCTTATTATAATACAACGGAACGCATGAAGCGGAGCAATCTTAACTCCCATGCAATGGAAAAGCTGATGAAAAATCTTTTTACAGCTCTCCAGCAGGAAGAGATTGCCGAAACACTGAGTCCGAACCTGCTTGCCGAACATCATCTGATGCCGCTTACAGAGGCATTGTATCACATTCATTTTCCCCAGAATCCCGATCTGCTTCGCCGGGCACAGTACCGTTTGAAGTTTGAGGAACTTTTTTACATCCAATTGAATATTTTACGCTATACGCAAGAGCGGCGGTGTAAATTCCGCGGATTGGTATTCGGCAAGGTGGGCGATATTTTCAATACCTTTTATTCTCATCACCTGCCTTTTCCGCTTACCGGAGCACAGAAGCGTGTTATCAAGGAGATGCGCCGCGATATGGGCAGCGGGCGGCAGATGAACCGTTTGCTTCAGGGCGATGTAGGCAGCGGGAAAACCCTCGTAGCCCTCATGACCATGCTGATTGCGCTGGATAATGGTTATCAGGCCTGTATGATGGCTCCTACCGAGATTCTGGCCACCCAGCATCATGAGACTATCTGCCGTTTTCTGCAAGGCATGAACGTGCGTGCCGAACTGTTGACTGGTACGGTGAAGGGCAAGAAACGCGAAACCATATTGAAAGACTTGCTTACCGGCGATATCCATATCCTGATAGGTACGCACGCTGTGATAGAGGATACGGTAAACTTCTCTTCTCTGGGCCTGGTGGTGGTAGATGAACAGCATCGCTTTGGGGTAGCACAGCGCGCCAAACTGTGGGGAAAGAATACCTGTCCGCCGCATGTACTGGTCATGACAGCCACTCCTATCCCCCGGACACTGGCCATGACGCTGTATGGCGATTTGGATGTATCGGTCATCGATGAACTTCCTCCCGGACGAAAGCCTATCCAGACCGTCCATCAGTTCGATAACCGCAGGGCTTCCATGTATGCATTTATCCGTAAGCAGATACAGGAAGGCCGGCAGGCCTATATTGTGTATCCGCTGATTCAGGAAAGCGAGAAGATGGACATCAAGAACCTGGAAGAAGGTTATCTGCATATCTGTGAGGAGTTTCCGGAATATAAAGTGAGTAAGGTACACGGCAAGATGAAGCCGGCAGAGAAAGATGCGGAGATGCAGCGTTTCCTGGCCAACGAGACTCAGATCATGGTAGCCACTACCGTGATAGAGGTGGGAGTGAACGTGCCGAATGCATCCGTGATGGTGATAGAGAATGCCGAGCGTTTCGGCCTGTCTCAGTTGCATCAGTTGCGTGGGCGCGTAGGTCGTGGTGCCGACCAGTCGTATTGTATTCTGGTGACAGGATACAAGTTGAGCGAGGATACCCGTAAGCGCATCCAGATAATGGTGGATACCAATGACGGTTTCGAAATAGCAGAAGCCGACTTGAAGTTGCGCGGTCCCGGTGATCTGGAAGGTACCCAGCAGAGTGGGGTTGCTTTCGACCTGAAGATAGCTGATATAGCCAAAGACGGCCAGCTCCTCCAGTATGTGCGCGAGATAGCCGAACGTATGCTGGAAGAGGACCCCCAGGGCATAAAGCCGGAGTATGCCGTCGTGTGGCAGCAACTCAAGGAGATGAGAAAGAGGAATGTGAACTGGTCAGTGATTTCATAAGAAATCTTTTACATGCTGACTTTTCCGGATTGTAGGATACCAGACTCTGTATCCTGATTGTTCGTGCGCTGGCGCTGTATCTTTCTCTTCTTTCCGAAATAGAGGTCTTTCTCTTTCCGAAGTAGTAATTATTTCTACCTGTTAGATTCAAAATAAATAAGGTATTGGGCAGATAGGGAAGAAACACGCTGGAAAGGTATCATAAAAATCTTGGACATACCATAGAATAAGCAAAAAAATGTTTTGTATGAGAGAATATATATTTTATTAGTCATAACCTTGATTGTCCAATTTCATTTTTGAAATCCTTATGTAAGTAGCTTTCTTATATTACGTTGTTGATTGATTCATAAAATATTAATAATTGGGGTGGAATAAAAAACTACAATTTGAATAATGAAAAATCGAATCTTTGTCTGCTGGCGATTTTCCATACCAACTTTGTACTTTATGACCATAACTCATCTCAAGGAGTTGGATAGGGGTAATAATAGGTTTCTTTGGTAACTTATTATTAGAAGGGTTTTGCTGGAAAGCACCATAAAATAGCAAACGGTATTTGGTTGTATCTTGTAATAAAAGCCATGGAGTTGCAAGATTAGGCAATGTATGAATAGCCTGTTGCAGATATTCAGCACTTTGTTCCATATTTCCTAGTGTATGTGCTAAATATCCATATCGGGCATAGTCTGCTGGTGTAGCATCCTGAGTTGGCTGAAAGGAGGCAATAGTTTTCAGCACCTGTTTATAAAACGAGGAGTCCTGCTTTTTCCATAATTGCATTGTTTCCCCTTCCACCAGGCGTGGGGTATAACGAATGGCTTCGGACATCATGCGGACAGCATTGGCTGTATCGTTCTGCTGATATAATTCCCAGGCATATGCTGAAAGATACAGACTGTTTTTGGGATAGCATGCAGTAAGATTCTGGAGGAGAGAGTCCGCTTCGGCAGGATGTTCTGTTCGGATGGATTCGGCATATAGATAACGTAATTGTACATCTTCTGGATGTCGGTTATAGGCCTTCAGATAGTTTCCCTGCCGCAAGTCATTTTCAGTAGAGTCTATAAATCCTGTCAATTGAGGAATATTCCATCCGATAAACGCGATGAGTCCCATTGCTGGAATAAGATTTGCCATTTTGTTTATTTTGCATATCTTTATATCTTTCCTTTGTAGATAAGCTAATAAGATATAAAATGTCAATAACAGGAAAGGGGTATTAAGCCATGTGGCCTGTGTCAAGTCTTTAAAAAAAACAGCTGTTAGAGTAGCAGCAATAATACGGCAGTCCGGGTCTTTTCGGTGTTGCCACAATATTCTGACTATGATTACTCCCATAAGCAAGTAGAGTAACATTCCGGCAATTCCTTTTTCGACCAAGAGTTGTACAGGCAAGCTAGGGGCTATTGAGGTAAATGGCTTGGTACTGTCTTGTCCGATAAGTGGATCGACTGCATATGTATAATTATTATTCCCATACCCCAATAAAGGATGTTTTTGAAATGTAGACCAGGCTGCTTCAGAACTATTAATTCGGCTCTTGGTACTTCTCTGCTGTGAAACTGTTTGGTTAATTTTCAGAGTAGTATGAAATTCTTTTGGTAAGAGGATGACCGTCAAGAGAATAGCAATGCCGGCTGGGAGTAGCAGGCGCCTCTTCTCTGCTTTAGGAAAAAACAACAAGGCAAAAAGCAGATAGACACTAAGAGCGAGATAAGCCCCTCTTGAGAATGAGAACAGAATGGCTGTTATGCATAGGAATTGGAGTAGTATGGACCAGCGCCGCATGAGACAAATCCATCCGGATAACATCAGTAGTACTTCTGCCCATATATTTGTAATATATCCCAGTGGCCGGAACAAGAAACGGAAATGATAAGTACCTTCAAATCCGGCATTTAATACGGAATTACGGAATACGAAAAATGAACAAACGGCTAGTATAAGAGCAATACCGATTGGGATAAGGCTGCTCAGGCGGAAAAGGGGGAAGATTTGTTCCGAGATGAAGAAACGGCGGCAGATAAAATAAACAGTCAGCATATAGACTGAAATAAAGGCGGTGTTTAGGGCTGGGATAGGGCAGGCTGCATAACAACAAGATAAAATATCAAATAAGCTAATGGCTATAAGACATTTATCCAGTAAGCTCCATTTTGGGAAAGGAAGCGGGCGCAAAAGAAATAATGTGCCTGCTGCTAAAAGCAAGCCAACCCGATATGGGTCTTCTATTTGGAATAAGAATAGGAGTATAAGTCCGGTAAGAAAGATTGTAATCCCTATTTCTCTGACCTTTATTTGTTTATTTTCTTCCATGTCGTTTCAGCAGAGGTATAATAGATTTGTATATTAAGTAAACAATTAGTCCGAGGAAAATCAACTGCATACCGATGTTGCGTAATAGAGCAAATGGGGGTATCATTTGATTTGACAGATAGAGAATGAGTTCATTCACTGCATCAGGAAAGGTTTGCACGAACCGGTATAGAAAAGTTGGGATGATGTATAAAAAATAGTAGCCCATAAAGAGATTGACTACCACTGAATACACAAGCAGTCCGTATCGTTCTAGTCGACGGATTTGCAGCAGGTAGGGGAGTTGCTTTATAGGGCGTTTCTTCAGCCTATTCCACATGTAACTGAATAGCTCTAACGAACGTTGCCGCAGATTCGGCACACCTAACAGATCGGAAGCTATCCAGTATCCATCGAACTTGAAGAAAGGGTTTAGTGTCATTGCAAAACCCAAGTTCATAATGAGTATCAGGTAACGCAACATGTCGTTACCTGTTACGAAAAAAGCAACCAACAGAAGTATCAGCCAGTATGACTGGAAGTAAACCCCTGCAAGGTTTACTACACATCGTTGTCCTCGTTTCAATTTCCACACTTCCGTTACATTTGTATAGAGGACAGGAAAGTTGAGGTATAGCCCGAAACCGATTCCGCCATGCTGTATTCCAAAGTATTTGCAGGCGGAAGCGTGTCCCAGTTCGTGAAAAAAGGAAGAGGCAAGCATAAATACCAGCAATCCTGTCGCCATATAGATATTTACTTTATTGTTGAACAGAAGGAGATTGTGAGTCGTGAGGAAAAACCAAGTGTTCAACACCAGCATCCCCGCCAAAATTACTGCCATATATACTTTATGGAATAAAAAGCGAAATAAGTCTGAGAATTGGTCTATCGCCTCAGCGCTGAGCACTTCCTTTTCGTAAAGGAAAGTTTGTTTTTTTGGTACTGCATGTAAAATGGGAACGATAAATTTTTCAATTACTTTTCGTACTTGTTCTGGGGAGTACTTCCCTTCTTTTTTTTGGATGTATGCTACGATAGCCGTTTCTTCTTCTTTATACTGTTGCAGTTCTTCCACCAACTCTATAATGGCATGGCTGACCTCGTAGTATTTCCCGTTATGGGACAACAGATATTTTTTCTTCTGTACTGAAGAAGAATAGTGGTGATGGATGGTGATGTCACTGTAAGAGTTCATGTTTCTAATTGGCTTTTAAGATAGCACTATTGATATTTTTGTTTACGTCATTGTAACTGCGACTTGTCTTTTTACCAAAATCGAATGTATAGGCAAGTTTGATATAACCTGTCTGCTGGTAAGTGCGACAACTCAAGTTGTTTCTAATTTGATAAATATCCTGTATCGTGGTTTCATACTGTTGCTTGCTTTTCCTGGTGAAAGGGTTTTCCGTACCTATTTCCGCATACAGATTATTGTGACTGTAAGAGATGAGCAATCCATAGCGTACAGGCATTGTAATTCGTATCAAATCCATATTCATCTGCTTTTCCTTTGTCTTTCCGTATAAGCTAAAGGCGAAATCTTTCAGATAATAGTCAACTTGCGCCTTAGCAAATAAAGAATTGAACCATTCATCCAAGTCACCTTGGCATTGAAGATTTATCCAAGAACCGTCTAATTTAAAACGAAGGTTATCCGTTGCCTTGTAAGAAAGAGATAGATACGCGTTCCATACATTGGCATTATTGCCGCAAGTATAACTTTGTACCAAGTTATGATTTTCCTCAGAAAAAAACTGTGTTGTCACTCCCTTACCTCGTAAATAACTTACCATGCATTGCAGGTTAAAACGTCCGGTCTGTAAACCATAAATTAGTCCTGTAGTGTAGAGTTTGGCGGGAATCAAAGAAGAGTTTCCACGTTTTATCATCAACGAATCCACAAACTGTGTGGCGTTGTTCATTGTGCTGATATCGGGAAATGTATTGCCTATATTACTGGTCAATTGTATTTGCTGATTATTGTCTATTCGATAGATTAATCGGGCACGCAAACGGGGTGAAAACTGTTTGATATGTTCCTCCCCATGTAATTTGTACTGCAAGCTGGAGAATCCTGGAGCAGCCTTCAGCGTAAAGTTCTTGCCTATCTGATGGCTGTATTCCACGAAAAAGATAGTTTCTCCAGTCCACAAGTGCTGCCATGTGTTGCTGTTACCGGAATAGTCTGACAAACTGATGTTGTGGCTGTGATATAATTGCCCAGTCAACGAATTCTGATGTTTGAACCTAATTCCATAGTTTACGTTTCCCGATAAGGCATACAAATCCTCATTGGTCCGGGTAAAGGTTTTATAGCCATTCTCTTGATAGGAATAAGAATAATCATTGTTTGTATAACTTCCCGTGAGTGTCGTTTCAATAAACTGGTTGTTTTTCAGGTTGAAGTAACCATATAAATTCAGGCTAGGCATCAAGCCTCTCTGTTTAGTGCGTTTTTCGGAATCTTTTATCATTGGATTGCTTCCTCGGTACTCTAGGCGGGTCAGGCTGTAATTGTCGGGTTCATCGTTTCGGACAAATGACAATTTTCCAACTAATGTCCGTTTATCATTACGGTTTTCCACATTTAACTGCACATACTGGTTATTCATTTCCTGATTCCCGTCGAGTGTAGAAGTCAGGCGGTCAAAATTCTGTTCCGAAAGGCGGAACAATTCTTCACTGTTGGTTTCTGTCCCATCATACTTTTCCATTTTATAACCGCCGAAAAGCGTATAGCTGGTGTTTCCGTGTGCTAACTTGGCAACGACATTGTAATTTCCTCCCAAATAACCGATTGTTTGGCTGCCATCCAAAGCAATATAACCTCCGGCTTTGTATTTGCGGGTAATGTAGTTGATTGCAGCCACATCATTGGCATATTTGCCTGTTGGTACATCGTAATATTCCACCCGTTCCACATCTTGGGGGCGCAAACTTTGTACTTCTCGGTAGTCTACCTTTCTACCATCTATATAAAGAGTGACATCCCCTCCGAATGTTTTTACTTTTCCTGCTTTAATATCCACATCAACCCCGGGAATCATCAGTTTGCTAAGCAGGTCGTAGCCCGTATGAGCATGTTTGGTCTGTTTTGTATCAGGATGAATCAGTAAATGGTCTTTTTTGCGGACAAACGAACTGCCCGTTATGGTCACTCCATCCAAAACATAGCTTTCATTTAGCAGTTTTATTATAGGTGCATCAGTGATTCCTGAAGCAATTGTTACAGGTAATGTTTGAGTTTTATAGCCAATTGCGCTAACTACTACTATATATTGTCCTGTCTTTGTATTGAACTGGTAATTTCCTATCGTATCAGTGATGCTTCCGGCAACAAAAGTGGAATCCGTGTTCAACAACCGGATAGTGGTGTACTCCATTTTTTGCCCTTCTTCGTTTTCTACTGTTCCTCTCAGTATGTTTTGCGCATAACAATGTACTGTAGTGAATAGTGTACATATACAGATAATCGATAAATAAAATTTTTCCCGTACCATCATATCGTTTTATTTGATTCGTTCTGATTTAAAGTACCTGTCTGTATTATTTGATGAATAATTAAAAGTAAATATTCATTTAATTATAATCTAAATAATAATACAGGCAGGTACTTAAGTAGTAGTTTGTTTTAATTAATAGTGTTCTCCACAAGAGTTATCCCAAAAGCACCAGTCTTCACTGTTGACTTCTGCATCACTTGTGATGTTAAACAAACCACTAACAGCCAATGGATCAGTTTCTAAACGCTGTTCCAACTCTTTAACGTCAAACTCTGACATTTCGGTATTCAAAGATACCATTTCCTCTGTTTTTAACATAAGAATAAATTTTAAATTATTGAATTATTAAGTTTAAATCTAGCATATGCTAGATTTACAGAATTGTTAAACATTTTTTTGAAAAAAGCACAATGTTCATTTTTCCCTTCTAAAGTACGAGCAGGACAACCTCCTCCACATAGTAATGCATAACGACATTTATTGCAACTTTCTTGTTTAGTAATATCGATTTCTCTCCATTTTGAGATTGTCTGATTATACCATTTTAAATCTTCTTTAGTATATCTTCCAACTAAATATCTGCTATCTCCTATTACTTCCCAACAGGGATATATTTCCCCTTTGGGAGCAAAAACATATCCATTAAGTTGGGCTAAGCAAAATGTAGATCGGAACATAAGATTTTTTTTCTTAGTCATTGATTCTAAAAAATATTTACTTAGTCCATAGTCTTTACAATCTTCATAAGTATTATGCTGCAAGAGTTTGTCTATATATGACTTTGCATTAATGAATTTAAGTTCTTTATGTTCTGCTAAAGAAATAGAATTATAATCTCTCAATATGGCTGAATAAATTTTGAAATCTGGATAAGAATCATAGCCAATACTTGCAAAATAATTCTTTAATTCAGCAAACTGATCAATATTATGATTATCTGTATTCATGCGCACAATCACTTTTACATTACGCTTTAAAGCAAGTTCAATATTATGTACAATTTTATCAAAAGTATCGTGGTCTTTATAGTGAACTCTTCTTGTATCATGAATTGATTTAGGACCATCAATTGTTATTTGGAGTTTGCAAATTGCAGCTGGAGATAATAAATCTAGATAATGCTCCAATTCATAGCCATTTGTGATTGCATTAAATCTATATCCTCTTTTTCTTCCTTCTTCAACAATATAAGATATAATATTCTTATTCTTTGCTAATAAAGGTTCTCCTCCATAAAGTGTTAAAATAGATGTTCTCAATTCTTTATGGGGTTGAATTTTGTCCATGGCTTGGTATATATTGTCTACTTCTTCTAGAGAGAGAGTAAAATTATGTGTACTATCTTTTACTGCTCTATTTTCAAAACAATATGGACAACGAAAATTACAATTATATGTAACTACCCAAGTAAAAGAGGTATTTAAAATATGTCCTTTCTTATGCAAAGCATAAGCAACTCTTGCTACATACTCATATTCCTCGTCTTGTGTCTTCGTTGTAATATAACCTCTTTTCAAGAGTGTTTGTGATGTTGATTCTGAGAAATCATGGTATGTGGTTATGGATTTTATCTTTTCTAAAAGGTGTTCTGTCACAATATCCATAGCGCCTGTGTATCCATGAATCAGCATATATTTCCCTTTTTCACTTTCCAGTTTAACTGGAATCATGTAGGATGATGTTCTAAGTGTTCCCATAAGGTTATTTTATTGTATATCGTTAATATAGATTTGTCTGTGATTTTGAAAATAGAATATTTGCTCCTCCTGTCCCCGGGTACGGTCTCTGAGTAGAAGTAGAGCATTATCGGGTACTTGGCAAGGTATTGTAACTTCTGTAGCCACTTGTTTCAGTATTGGAATCCATCCTTTTGTGTGGTCGAAATAGAAGAGTTCGTATTCATCGTCGATACGGATGAAGTTATCATCGTTGCGGGGAACGCATATTGCATGAGTCAGGTGGACTTCTCTTCCAAAATCGAATATGATGGAGTCTCCCTTGTGTTTCGACAGATAATAGGTCAATGGATCATGGTCAAAACAGTTGCTTAATTGCATGGCTGGATCGCGTGAATCATACGCTTCTCCGGCTTCTATATGAAGAGGCTTTATTTCCTTTGTATTGTCATAGAAATGAAGTTCGGCCAATTCCACAGGTACATTATCACGGGCAATGTATTTGAGGTATCGCAGCTTGCTTTCCAAAGGATAACGATTGTAGCATACATAGGGTGTATCACATATCTCATAAAGTTTACGGCTTATTCGATAAGGCGTATCTCCTGCATAAAAACGGGCATGGAGTACTCGGTACAGGCGCTCTTTGTTCCATACAGGCATTGGATATTTGCGGTAAAGTAGTTCTTTATTCATCTTGGCTGTGTCGGGTATCAGGTAATGTACATGATTATGCAGGAAAATGAATGGGGCGCTTTCTAATGTTAAATGCTCGGGTGTACCGGAAAGAAGTAGATAAATGTTCTTGTCTTCTACTGTTCCGAAGGTAACGGCATGTTCCTTTATTTCCCCTTTGATAATGGGGATGATTTGCTCTCGTTTGAAAGTTCCCAAATAATAGTTCTTACCGGTATCTGTTATGGGAAGAGTGAGTTCGGTGTGAAAATATTCATCGGATACATCTTTCCGGTGTGGGTCTTTCAGGTTGTCTGGTATGGATTTATCGTTCAGCAAAGAGAGGAATTCATCCTGAAGAGCATAGGTACGTCGGTATACTTTGCACTTACGTCGAGGGTCAGTTTCCATGCTGCCTCTTTGGGCAAAGAAATCCGAGTAGAATAAAGGGACATTTTGTTTGGTCGTGTCCAATACCACACACCAGCCATGTGAACTGAAAGTTTCCGGAGAATAGGCATAGAAGTCTTTTTGGATAGGAATACCTAATGCCCGCATTACTAAAATGGTAAAATTACACTCATCAGTACAGTCACCTATGCGATGCTTGGCAATAAACAGAGGAGAGGCAGTTCCCAATGGATTGAAGGTCATGGTGTGGATATACCCTTCTTCTTTTAGTACCTTGCATACTGCATTGGCAGCTTCGATAACATCGCTACCAGTATATAGTGAATCTAATATATAGCTGTATTGTTGGAGGAAGGTAGTGCGCCATTCTTCCAGTTCTTCGTTTGTAGCTCGGTAGGGAAGCAGGTATTCGCAGAATTCCTGAAAGGTATAATGCTTGCCCCACGGCCTTTTATGCCATGCTTCAAATGCCATGTCAATATTTCGTATCAGGTAATCGGATTTTATGGTCTTCAAATCTTCTGTTATGGTGAAATTACGGCATTGGGTAAGAAGAGACTGAAGGCTGTCCGGATGGATAAAACCGTCTTTCAGAAATGCTGTTTTGGCTGCTTCTACTTTTGTCCGCTCAGTGTTGAGGCTACTATACTGGTAGGGCATATTTTCTATCAGGTAAATAGCGGCTTTGTACTTCAAGGTATCGGCATCATTTTGATAGTGTGCCAATACCTTGAATAGTTCTTCTCGGTTTTGTTTGGCTTGTTCTAGGGCATAGGCAAGTTTGTCACTGCCGGAAGATAGGCAAGAGGTAAACAGACCGAGAATTAGGACGCCTATGAATAGTGCTTTTTTCATAGTATTGTGCAGGATTGTAAGGTCATTTTTCAAGATATCCTAATATGTAGTTGTCTCCTTTTCGTATCTCTACTAAATACTTTCCGGGTGATAAGGTTTCGGTAGGTATGAGGTGGGGAAAATTGGCAGCAAGACAGATTTCTTCTTGAGAAATTAAATGCCCTGTAGTGTCTTTTATTTTTATACAGAGTCCTTCTATCGTTTTGTCTGATGAGATAGTCAGTTGTCCTTTCTCTATAGATAAGAGCGGAGAATTCCGGTCCTTATTTGAAGTGTTTTTCCAATTATTTTCTATTGTGAAAAAGGTTTGTGCATCTGCACTGATTAAAGTAAGTAAGCTGAATAGCAAACTGAATAGCACTTGTTTTTTCATAATCTCTTTTGTGTTTTTTTGATTTGTTGCAAAAGTAGAAGTTATGAAGAAACAAGTGCAAAAAATGAGTTTGCATTTTGTTTACATTTTGTAACTGCTTATAAATCAAGTATAATTTTGTCGGTTTTTTCAGCAGAACCTTCCTCCCCGGTTAGCTTTTTGTGCATACGTGCACGGGCTACCGTAATGGCAGAAGTGGAGCGGTTAAGCAGGTGTGCAATCTGCGATACTGGGATTCCTGTCTTCACCAAGTGGCAAATATGAAGTTCATTGGCTGACAAGCGAGGGTAGAGCATCAGTAGTCGGTGGGTAAACTGGGGATATACCTTGTCTATCTCACACTGTAAGGTTTCCCAGTCATTCGGATTCAGGTCGCGACTGTCTGTGGCGCGGTGAAACAGCAGATAGATATCCGACTGCTTGAAGTGTGCGATGCGCTGTTCTTGTGACTCTATGGTGTGAAGGAACTGCTGGGAACTTTCCAATGCTTCTTTCTGGGCTTCCAGTTGAGCTTGCTTTAGCTTGTCGTTTTGCCGGATAGCCACTTGAAGCTGTTCGGTGAGTTCCTTTATCTGTTGCTCTTGCTGCTGTTGATTTTGTTGGGTCTGTCGGTAATGTTCTTCTTGGATAAGTAAGAGGCGTTTGGCCTGTTCTTCTGCTTTTTGGCGTTTTTGTCTGATGTGCAGGTAAATTCCTCCTCCGGCAGAAAATAGGATGCCAAGAGGGAGAATGAGTCCGGTTATGGTCATTTGCTGGTGGATAGTCTGCTCCTTTAAATGAAAGTTGTCTTGTTCGGTCAGATGATAGTCATAAAGGGTATTGGCTTTGGCTACCTCTTCCGTTTTTGTGATTTGCCGGATCGTGTCTTGTAGTTGGTACGCCTTTAATTCATATTGATATGCTTTAGGATAATCTTTTCGATATGCGGCTACTTGGCTTAGGGCATGATATGCTCCTATTTGGTTATAGGTATCTCCTTCCTTAAATACTGTTTGCAGGTAATATTCGGCAGAGTCAATCTTTTCATCCTGTAGATAGATTTCACCTAGCATTTTGCATACATTGGAGAATGGTGAATACTTCAGCACTCTCTGTAAGATGACACGGGCAGAATCGTTCTGTTTCTCTTCGAAATAAACTCCTCCCAACTCTGAAAGAATGGAGTAGGCTGTGTTTGAATCTTGGTGGGCAATGGCTATTTCATACCCTTTCCGGTAAGAAAGGATAGCGCTGTCTATCTGTGCAGAAAGGTGGTAGATGCGTGCCATGTCACGGCATGCAAAAGCCATGCCGCAGAAATTACCTGCAGTATCCCCATAAGCATATTGCTGTCGGGCTGCTGCCATACTTTCCTTGTGCAGCCCCTGATAGGCAAAGAGAATGGCCATTTGTCCGTATATTTTCCCCATCAGTGTCTTGTTGCTTCCGCCTTGCCCCGTTGTAATTGCCATGCGGTAGCACGCTATGGCGCGTGGGGCATTATGCAGGTCACGATATACGCCTCCCTGCTGGTAGTAGGCTTCGGTGAGCCGCTCTTTGTCGGGATGACTTTCGTAATATGCTACAATCCGGTTGATGAGGCTGTCGGAGGTGGGGAGGACATCCATTTTGTCCTTCGCCTTGATGCAGAGCAGGTGGTAGTACATTTGGGTTTCTTCAGGCTCTTCGTTCAGATGCTCTATTTTTTGCAGATAGAGGAGTGCACTGTCCGGGCGGGTTTCAATAAGACGGATGGCCTGCTGCATGGCGGCAGGGTAGGGCTGTGGCCGTCGGCATCCGGTAAAGAGGACCACCAGTATTCCGGAAAGGCTGAGAAGAAGGGAAAGAAGTGGCTTTGTCATAGTAGGCGTGGCTAAAGTAAGGGATAAAAAAACGGTCGGTTTTCCACTAGGAGACCGACCGTTTTTCTTATGCATGATTCGTAGTCAAAATTACTTTTTGATACGGTTGTAACGGCTCATGAACTTATCTACGCGTCCAGCTGTGTCAACCAGTTTAGACTTACCAGTGTAGAAAGGGTGAGAAGTGCTGGAGATTTCCAACTTAACACAAGGATAAGTTTCGCCTTCGAATTCTACTGTGTCTTTTGTAGCACAAGTTGAACGAGACAGGAACATGTCACCGTTTGACATGTCTTTAAATACTACCGGACGGTAGTTTTCAGGATGAATGCCTTTTTTCATTTCAGTATATACTTTATTGTTATTATTAGCTTGTTTATATTAAATATGGTGGTAACACGAGTGTGTAATGGTTTTATTTTCGGATTGCAAAAATACTGCTTTTATTTGAAATAGAAAAAGTTTTTTGCTATTTTTTTGTTTTTGCTTCTGTATATTAGTGCTTTGCTGCTTTCTTTTGTCCTTTCTGAGTATCCGTCATTCCGGCAATTACCGGCTTTTTTATGCTTTCTGTTTGCAACATGCAGTTTGCAGACCGTCCTTCAATTGTCATTATCGGCATTGATTTAGGTCAAAATACACCTTAATCCTGCATTTTCATGAGTGAAAAGAAGGCATTTGATTCATTTATTCGTATTTTTGCACATAGAATTTAATCACTAACAATTATAAAAATTACAACAATGGTTAATTACAAAGATTTAGGTCTGGTTAACACAAGAGATATGTTTGCCAGAGCAATCAAAGGTGGATATGCTATCCCTGCTTTCAACTTCAATAATATGGAACAGATGCAGGCTATCATCAAGGCTGCAGTTGAAACAAAGTCTCCGGTAATCCTTCAGGTTTCTAAAGGTGCTCGTCAGTATGCTAACGCTACTTTGTTGCGTTACATGGCTCAGGGTGCTGTAGAATATGCAAAAGAATTAGGTTGTGCAAAACCTGAAATCGTTCTTCACCTTGACCACGGAGATACTTTCGAAACTTGCAAGAGCTGTATCGACTCAGGTTTCTCTTCTGTAATGATCGACGGTTCTCACCTGCCTTACGAAGAAAACGTTGCTTTGACTAAGAAGGTGGTTGACTACGCTCATCAGTTTGATGTAACTGTAGAAGGTGAATTGGGTGTATTGGCCGGTGTGGAAGATGAAGTTTCTTCTGATCATCATACTTATACTGACCCTGAAGAAGTAATTGATTTTGCTACTCGTACAGGTTGCGACTCATTGGCTATCTCTATCGGTACTTCTCACGGTGCATACAAATTTACTCCGGAACAGTGCCACATTGATCCTGCTACAGGTCGTATGGTTCCTCCTCCTTTGGCATTCGAAGTATTGGATGCTGTAATGGAAAAACTTCCGGGATTCCCTATCGTTCTTCACGGATCTTCTTCTGTTCCTCAGGACGAAGTTGATACTATCAATAAGTATGGTGGTAAACTGGAAGCTGCTATCGGTATTCCTGAAGAAGAATTGCGTAAGGCTGCTAAATCTGCAGTTTGCAAGATCAACATCGACTCAGACTCTCGTCTGGCTATGACTGCTGCTGTACGTAAAGTATTCGCTGAAAAACCGGCTGAATTCGACCCACGTAAATACCTGGGCCCGGCTCGTGACAACATGGAAAAACTGTACAAGCACAAAATCCTGAACGTTTTGGGTTCTGACAATAAATTGGCTAACTGCTAATTTAAATTGATATAGACTTTATACACCTATATTATAAATGTAAAAGAGTTGCTCTTTTCTTCGTGAAGGAGCAACTCTTTTTTTTATGGGACTTTTCCCGATTCTGCCTGAGCCTTGTCAGGGTTTTATGGATAAGGGTACGGTATATGATTTCCGTTTGTCTTTCAGTTCCTTGGCAAGCATGTCGGCCTGTGTCTCATCGGTATGCTTGTCGTTCAAGAAGGTTTCGGCTTTCCGGATCAGCTGTTCCAGTTCTTTGGCCTGAGGCTGTTCCAGATTGAAGTAATCGTCTTCGCCATGGTAATAAAGCAGTCTCAGCCGGGCAAGCAGCAGTTCCGCTTTCAGCGATACCGTTCCTTTGTATACATGGATTGGCTGACTTTCGTCCTGTGTGAACTTCAGTTTATCGTAAGATGCTTCTATAAACGAAATCTTTTTCTCCTTTCTGAAATCGTTTCCGTCGTAGTTCATTGAGCAGATGTGATAGCTGCCGTCCAGGTGGTCAATGAAGTAAATCCGATCTTGAGTAAGTTTCAATTTGTCTATAATACCCGCTCTGGAGTCGGTTTGCAGTTGCCTTAGTACCGTCCGGCGGCTTCCTGAAAAGTCGCTCTTTATGATTGCCATCTTTTCGTCTTTTTGGGATACATAATACCAGTTTCCATCGGCATACAGGGCTTCGGTCTTGGTTATCCGGTTGTTGGCGTCGTACCGTCTTATTACACACGATTCATCGTCGAATCGGGTGCCGGCTTTCAGGTAAATCCGTGGCGCCAGATTGGTATGGGGCCTAGGATGTCCGAATGCCGTGTAGAACAGTTCGTCGGAGCATAGAAAATATTTATTGATGCTGCTCATGTTTTTCTGCCTCTGCGTGCTTGCATCGTCAAAGGTTGCATCTGCATGATACCAGTTTCCGTCGATGTAAATCCGGTTCCATACATGTCCCTGAGTGTTCGTGGCCTGACCGGTAACGTAGTCTGTAGTAATTCCGATGCCGTTCATCAGCAGTGAATAAGAAAGGCTGTATCCTTGGCAGACTGCTTTTTTAGGCAGGAAGACTCCTACAGCCGAGAAGGCACTGTATGCCAGATAGGGGATATTCTTCGTTCATTTGTCCGTAGATGACCTCCTTGCATACTTTCTGATAAAGAGTATAGGCTATTTCGGGTGCTGTCATTCTGTAGTCCAGCTGTGAATAGTATTCGGCCAGGCTTTCTTCCATCTGCGGGAATACATCCTGCATATGGCTGGGGTTTACGGCATATCGGGGGAGGAAGGCCTTCAGGTTTTCCGGATTGTCTATGTCGGTCCGGTATCCGATATTTCCGCTCATCTTCAGGTGGAACAATAAAGGGGTTTCTGCCAGAAACTGCTGATAGATACTGTCGGCCTTGGTTTGGGGAATGTGGAATTCACGGACATCTATTGCCTGTTCTCCACGTAATACTCCGTTGGTCAGTTTCTTGAACAGTTCACTCATCTGCTCGGGAGTGGTTTGTGGATTTTCCTCTTCCGGTGTTTTCTCTTCTGTGGTGTCACCGGTCTGTTCCGGGTCTTTTTCTGAATCCTTTTCTTCTGTCTTTTCCGGTGCCTTGGGGATTTCCGGTTCTTTTTTCTCGCATCCGGAGCAAAGCATGCCGCACATAAGCACTGAGAGTGCCAACAGGGGTAGTTTTCTCATAAAATTCTTGAATATGTAAATGTAAGTCTAGTATTTCTGTGTCTTGAAATGCAGGACAGCATTTTTTAATTTATATATAACAAAGGTAGGGCCCGGAATGTTTGCCGGATAAGTAATTATTCTTTATATAAAAGAGCAGCGTCCGATAAATCTTGCGGCAGATTCATCGGACGCTGTATCACAGGTTGAAAAGACAACGCTTATCTTGCAGCAAAGAACAGTGAGCCGTTCTGGGCACGCATGGCAGATACACCCATCAGGTCGGGAGTGACTGTCATCGGGGTACCGTCTTTCTGCTTGAACGTGATGGTGCCGTCTTCGTTCATGGTAATCAGCTCGTATGATTTGTCTTCGTATACAGCATTCCAGGTACGGTTTTCCTGATTGTAGACCAGATCGACTGACTGACCTTCCTCACCTTTCTTGGTGATGGTATAGCCGTCGGCATTGGTGCGTACCAGGTATTCTCCGTTTTCTCCTTTGACTGTCTTTACGGTGCCGACTTCCGCAACCGGATTGGAACCGCTCCAGAATTCAATGGAGTTCAGTACAATTACATCGGCTAAATATGCCACTTCGTATACAGGAACAATATGGAAGGCCAGGAATACAATCTCATTTACGAACTTGTTGCCCAAACTCTGGTTCCAGTCTTTCAACTGACTCCACAGACCGAATGAACCAATGCAGGAAGAAAAAAGTAAACTTCCGCTCAATATGGCACAGATTGCTGTTATTTTAGTCTTTCTCATGGCTTGATATTTTAATAAGTTAATGATATCTGTTTTTTTATATAATTAGGATACTACAAAGTTAGAAGTTATTTTGAATAATGAAATAAAAACGGCTGAAAAAATGTATCTTTGTCACGTTTTATCAAAGATGAAAGGAAAATTAATAATATAATAACGATGGAAGAAACAAAAATGAAAAGATTGAATGATTCTCGGGCCGTGCGTTGGGGCGCTTTGGCCATTGTGGCCTTTACAATGATGGCGGCATATTATGTGAACGATGTGGTGGCGCCTTTGAAGACCATGCTCGAAACCGAACTGAAATGGGACAGCAGTGCGTTCGGATTGTATACCGGCGCGTACAGCTTTCTGAATGTATTCTTTTTGATGCTGATCTGGGGAGGACTGATTCTTGACCGTTTCGGTATCCGGTTTACCGGAAAGCTGGCTACCGTACTGATGGTGCTGGGTACCGGGCTGGAATATTATGCCATGACCTGTATGGTAGATGATGAGGCGATGGTGATGGGTTACCGCATCAGTGTGTTTGTTGCCTCTGTGGGTTATTCTATTTTCGGTGTCGGCGCCGAGGTGGCAGGTATTACCGTGACCAAGATGATTGCAAAATGGTTCCGTGGAAAAGAAATGGCTACTGCGATGGGAGTGCAGGTGGCACTGGCGCGTATCGGTTCGCAGGCTGCTTATGCCGTGGCTATTCCTATTGCCCGTTCTTATGAGATTACTACACCGGTGCTGATCGGTCTGGTCTGTCTGGTAGGAGGACTGATTGCCTTTTTTGCTTTCTCTGTGCTTGACAAGAAGCTCGACCGTCAGATAGAAGCCGAACCGGATGCGTCACCCGAAGAAAAGTTCTCGTTCCGTGATGTGGCAAAGATCCTGTCTAACCCGGGATTCTGGCTGATTGCATTGCTGTGCGTGCTGTTTTATTCCTGTGTGTTCCCTTTCCAGAAATTCGCTTCAGAGCTGATGATCAGTAAATATGGCATCGATGAGAATGTAGCCGGATTCTTTGCCGGTCTGCCGGCCTTGGGAGCATTGTTCCTGACTCCGGTATTCGGTGGTATGGTCGACAAGCGTGGAAAGGCAGCTTCTATCATGATGCTGGGATCTTTCATGCTGATTTGCGTACACCTTATTTACGCACTTCCGTTCATCACCAGTTCTTTTATAGCCATCCTGCTGATGATTCTGCTGGGTATCGCCTTTTCGCTGGTGCCGTCGGCCATGTGGCCTTCGGTTGCCAAAATCTTCCCTTCACACCAGTTGGGAACGGCTTATGCACTGATTTTCTTTATCCAGAATATCGGTCTTTGGGGAATTCCTACACTGATAGGGGCTGTGCTCAAAGAGTTCTGTGTGGTAGGTAAGACCGAATCGGGAGCCAATCTTTACGACTATACGCTGCCGATGTGTATCTTCACCGGTATTGCGGTATTGTCTCTGTTCATTGCCTTTGCATTGAAACTGGCCGACCGTAAGTACGGATACAAGCTCGAAGAAGCTAATATCAAATAAATCCGGAGTCCTGTCCGGGCCTATAAAAACTGTCAATGCCGCACTTCCGTTTTACGGGGGTGCGGCATTGATGCTTTACAGGGCCTTGGGCCGGTGATGTTCCGGAAGGGGTGCCGGAGATATGTTCCGGCAGATGCATGTCAGTACCTGAAACTGCTTCCTCCCAGAAACTCCCTCAGCAGTGAGGTGGGCGGGATTTCCTGGTCGGGAACCGATACAAAATATTCCAGGAAGCGCAACAGCCGGTGGGATTCCGAATATTCGGGCCGGTTGTTGGGTACCTTCCTCAGAATGGGTTCCGCATAGTCTTTCAGTACGGCCAGCTCGAACAGCAGGGCCGAGTTGAACATGGCATCGGCATACTCCTGATACGGGAAAATCCATTTGTCTTCTCCCTTGCGTACGCTGCCCCAGCGTGAGATGGTTTCCTCGGCCGAATAGTTCCGGTATTTGTAGTCGCGGATGATCCGTCGCAGCAACCGGTTGTCGGTAGTCGGGATATAATTATGGTTGTCGAGCAGGATGGTAGTAAGTGCCGATACATAAATCTTGAACTTGTTTTCGGCCGGAATGTTCGGAGTCAGCGCCGGATTCAGGGCGTGGATGCCTTCCAGAATCAATACCATGTGCTCATCGATTTTCAGTTTGTTTCCGCTCATTTCCCGTCTTCCGGTAGTGAAGTTGAAGCGGGGAAGTTCTATTTCCTTTCCGTCGAGCAGGTCTTTCAGCTGTGCTTCGAAGAACGGTCTGTCGAGTGCCTCCAGCGATTCAAAATCATAATTTCCGTTTTCGTCTTTCGGGGTGTTTTCCCGGTTTACGAAATAGTCGTCCAGTGAGATGGGATACGGTTTCATGCCATTGGTCATCAGTTGTATGCTGAGACGCTTGCTGAAGGTAGTCTTACCCGATGACGACGGGCCTGAGATCAGTATCAGTTTCACCCGCTGTCCGTTCTGGTTACGGTGCGTAATCTCATCGGCTATCTGTGCGATTTTCTTTTCCTGCAAGGCTTCCGATACGTTGATAAGGTCGGTGGCATGTCCGGCGTTGCAGGCAATGTTGAAATCGCCTACGGTGCTGATTCCCAGAATCTGGTTCCAGCGGCGGTATTCCTGAAAGACTTCCAGCATTTTTTCCTGTTTGACTACCTCTTCCAGCTTTTCGGGATGCTGGCGGTCGGGAATGCGCAGCAGCAGTCCGTCGTAGTATTTTACGATATCGAACTGGCGGATGTATCCCGTGCTGGGAACCAGGCTGCCGTAATAGTAATCGATACAGTCTTCCAGCCGGTAATAGAAAGTATAGAGCTGTCCGCTGGTCTGCAGCAGTTTTACCTTGTCTTCCATGCCCTGTGAGCGGAACAGGCCGACGGCTTTTTCGGTGTGGCATTCAATGCGCTCGAAAGGCAGGTCGGCCGCTATCAGCTCTTTCATCCGCTGCTTGATCCGGCTTACGTCGTCCAGTCCGATGCTGCGGTCGAGGTGCAGGTGGCAGTAATATCCTTTCGATACCGGGTGTTCGAGCGAGATGCTGCCCGTAGGATACAGGTCTTTTACAGCCTTTACCAGGATGAAGCAGAGCGAACGCACATAGGTACGCATTCCCGAGGGGTTGGTAATGTCGAGAAACTCTACGTCTTTATTGTAATATACCCGGAAATTAAGCCCTTCTACCTTGTTGTTGACCTTGGCGCTGACCGGACCATAGGGCATATTCAGGTCCAGGCCGCTGTAAATGTCCAAAAGAGAACTTCCCACAGGGAATTCTTTTGTTAAATTGTTATTTTTGCAATATATTTGTAGCATAATTGTAATATGTATTACTAACATGGTTGAATAGGCAGGTAATTTACGCAATAAAAAGTTATAAGCCTATCTCCAGCTTAATTAATTACTGATGGAATATACTTTTTATGATTTTTTAGCGCTGCTCGGATCGCTGGCGCTTTTCCTTTATGGAATGAAAATCATGAGTGAGGGACTGCAGAAGTTTGCGGGCGACCGTCTTCGCAGTATCCTGACTGCAATGACCACCAATCGGGTGACCGGTGTACTGACAGGTATGCTCATTACTGCCCTGATTCAATCTTCTTCGGCAACGACAGTTATGGTCGTCAGTTTCGTAAACGCAGGACTCCTTACGCTTTCCCAGTCAATCGGAGTGATTATGGGAGCCAATATCGGTACTACCGTGACTGCGTGGATCATCTCTACCCTAGGATTTAAAGTTGATATTTCTGCCTTCTCGCTGCCTCTTCTGGCGATTGGTATTCCACTTTTGTTTTCTCAGAAAAGTTCCCGTAAATCGGTCGGGGAGTTTATCTTTGGTTTTGCTTTCCTTTTCATGGGACTTAACTTGCTGAAAGTGAATGCGCCCGACTTGAGCCATAATCCGGATATGCTGGCCTTTGTACAGAATTATACGGATATGGGGTTCCTCTCTGTCATCCTGTTCGTGCTCATCGGTGCCGTGCTGACCATGATTGTGCAGGCTTCGGCGGCTACGATGGCTATTACGCTGATCATGTGTGCCAACGGATGGATCAGCTTTGAACTGGGAGCGGCTCTGGTACTGGGAGAGAACATCGGTACGACGATTACGGCGAATCTGGCGGCTCTGACGGCCAATACCCAGGCACGGCGGGCGGCTGTGGCGCATCTGATGTTCAACCTTTTCGGAGTGGTCTGGGTGCTGTGTCTCTTCGAGCCTTTCCTGAATATGGTCGACTGGATCATTGCCGACTTCATGAATATCAGTGAGGCCGGAGGTGTGGCTGTCTCATTTAAACTGTCGGCTTTCCATACGTGCTTCAATGTCTGCAACGTACTGATCCTGATCTGGTTCGTGAAGTTTATCGAGAAAACCGTTTGCAAGGTGGTACCGCAGAAGGAACAGGAAGAGGAATACCGTCTGCAGTTCATTACCGGAGGTATGCTCTCTACGGCAGAACTTTCTATCCTGCAGGCACGCAAGGAAATCAATCTGTTTGCCGAACGGATACAGCGGATGTTCCGCATGGTGCGCGACCTGCTGCATACGGAGAACGAGAATGATTTCAACAAGCTTTTCAGCCGGATTGAGAAATATGAGAACATCAGTGACAACATGGAGGTGGAAATTGCCAATTACCTGAACCAGGTGTCGGAAGGAAGACTGAGCTCGGAAAGTAAGTTGCAGATCCGTGAAATGCTGCGTGAGGTTACCGAGATTGAAAGTATCGGAGACAGCTGTTATAACCTGGCACGTACCATCAACCGCAAGCGCAGGGGAGATACCGATTTTACTCCCAAGCAGTATGAGCACATACATCAGATGTTCCAGCTTACCGATGACGCCCTCACACAGATGATTGCACTGGTAGAGGATACACACCGTCAGGTAGATGTCAACCGTTCGTTCAATATCGAGAATGAAATCAACAACTACCGCAGTCAGCTGAAGAACCAGAACGTGATTGACGTCAACAATAAAGAATACAGTTACCAGATGGGGGTACACTATATGGATATTATCGCTGAATGTGAGAAACTGGGAGATTACGTGGTGAACGTGGTCGAGGCACATTCGGATGTAAAAGAGAAAAAGGCGTAAGCCGGAAAAGTTCCTGAATCCGCCTTCCGGGTCCGGCTGGCGGAGGATGCGGGGGCTGTCTCATTGCGGTGAGACAGCCCCTGTGTGTTATAGGAGGGAGGATGCGCGCCTCCGGTCTCCGCTGCTAGATGTGTATGCCGTATTCGTGCTTGATGACGTCCATTACAAAGACACTTTCGAGCGAAGAGAGGTTCTCTACTCTTCCCAGCACGTTCAGTATGAAGCTCTGGTAGTATTTCATATCCGGGGCATGTATCTTGAGCAGGTAGTCGAAGCTGCCCGAGATGTTGTAGCATTCGGTAACTTCGGGTATGCCTGAGATGATTTCGGCAAACTGGACGGCAATGTCGTAGTTCATGTGCTGCATCTTGACCTTGCAGAATACCATGAAGCCCTGGTTCAGCTTCTCGGCATCCAGTACCGCAATGTATTTTTTGATGTATCCGTTGGCCTCCAGGCGTTTCAGGCGTTCGAACACGGGGGTGGAAGACAGACTCACCCGTGTGGCCAGTTCTTTGGTTGTCAGGCGTGAGTTCTCCTGCAGGGTACGGAGTATCTGTAAGTCTACTTTGTCCAGTTTTTCCAAATAGCTGCTCATGGAATAATATTCTGTTTAAAGGGGTTTATACACGGATTATCAGATAAAATAAATAGTTATACGGACAAATATAGTGTATTATTCCAAAAAATAAAAGAATATTGGATGATATTGCTATGCAGGATAACTTTGCAACCGATGAAAGTACCTGTCCGGGCAGTCTGGAAGTCTATCGCGGAAGAGTTCATCGTTTTGTAAAACCCTAAAAATTGATTGAATATGGCAAACGGAAAACTGCGTTTTGAAACTTTACAGTTGCATGTGGGACAGGAGCGTCCCGACAAGGCTACAGGAGCCAGGGCGGTACCTATTTATCAGACGGCTTCGTTCGTCTTCGACAATGCGGAGCATGCGGCCGCACGCTTCGGCCTGCAAGACCCGGGAGATATCTACAGTCGCCTCGGCAACCCTACACAGACGGTATTCGAGCAGCGGATGGCTGCACTGGAAGGAGGGGTGGCGGCACTGGCCGTGGCATCGGGAGCGGCAGCCGTGACCTATGCTTTTCTGAACATCACCCGAAGCGGTGACCACGTGGTGGCGGCACGTACCCTCTATGGAGGAAGCTATAACCTGCTGGCGCATACGCTGGAGCCTTACGGGGTGACGACGACTTTTGTCGATCCTTCTTCGCCTGCGCATTTTGAGGAGGCTATCCGGCCGAACACGAAGGCGGTCTTTGTAGAAACCATGGGAAATCCCAACGCCAACCTTATCGATATTGAGGCAGTGGCCGAGGTGGCACACCGGCACGGTATTCCGCTGATCATCGACAATACGTTTGCCACTCCGTTCTTGTTCCGCCCCATCGAATACGGGGCCGATGTGGTGATACATTCGGCCACCAAGTTTATCGGAGGACACGGGACGTCGCTGGGAGGAGTGATTGTAGACTCCGGAAAGTTCGACTGGCAGGCTTCCGGAAAATTCCCTCAGTTTACTGAGCCGGATCCGTGCTATCACGGACTTCGCTTTACGGAGGCAGCAGGAACGGCGGCTTATGTGACAAGAATCCGGGCGGTACTGCTCCGCGATACGGGTGCGGCCATCAGTCCGTTCAATGCATTCCTGTTGCTGCAGGGGCTTGAGACCTTGTCGTTGCGGGTGGAGCGGCACGTTGCCAATGCGCTCCGGATAGTAGACTTCCTCCACCGTCATCCTAAGGTGAAGAAGGTAAACCATCCGTCGCTGCCGGAGCATTCGGGACATGAGTTGTACCGCCGTTATTTCGGAGAAGGAGGAGGTTCCATCTTTACGTTCGACATTGAAGGAGGAAAGGACGAGGCTTACCGTTTCATCGACAGCCTGCAGATTTTCTCCCTGCTCGCGAACGTGGCCGATGCGAAATCGCTTGTTATCCATCCGTCGAGCACCACTCACTCGCAGCTGAGCGAGGCGGAGAAGGCCGAACAGGAGATTTATCCGGGAACCATCCGGCTTTCTGTAGGACTGGAGCATGTAGACGACTTGCTGGCTGATCTGGGGCAGGCTTTGGAGAAGGTATGACATAAGGAAATTATTTACGGAATGATTGCAGGGGTTCTTGAACCTTCGTACGGAGGTCGGACAACCTGCATGGGAAAGTGATGAAACCCGCGTACGGAGGTTATACGGCCTCCGTACGCGGGTTTAAACTTATATCGGCATGCGATGGCGTATGCTTTTCTTTGTTTCTCCATAAACAATACGCTCCCGAAGCGTCGGAAAAAGATGGATTGCAAAGTGGTATTTTTTTTGTTTTTTTAATAAATCGGCAATGGCCCTTTTTCCCTGTTTCTTTCTCTTATTAGAAGAAAAATAAGGCTTTTTTATTTCAAGATACATTATAATTTATGGACGTATTGTTTTTGTTGGAGAAATTATATCGTGACCCTTTGGTATTGTCTAAATTCAGTCAGTTCAGGTCGTATACTGTCAACGAAGGTGAGAGTATCAGCAATCTGAACGAAAATCAGGAGTTCCAGATTTGCTTTGTGCTGAAAGGGACACTGCGTTTCTCTAATAATCAGGCGAACTCCATGCCGAAGCTGATTACGAAAAATGAGTTGTTCTTTATCAGTCATTTTCATGAATGTAATATCAAGGCGATAGAAAATGTGCATATCGTGGTATATGCCTGCAATGTCATAGCGCCTTATTTCTATACGCGGGTACTGGAATATCTGGGTGATACTTCGACGGAGAAGGTGCCTCAGAGAGATATTTTCCCGGTGTATCCGCTGATGCTTTCTTACCTGCATTCGCTGGTGGATTACATGAAGATGAACGTGGAAATTCAGGAACTTCATCAGGCAAAGGAATGTGAGCTTTTCTCCTTGTTCAAGATTTGCTACAGCAAGCAGCAGCTGATTCAGATATTCCGGGATGCCCTGTCGAAGGACGTGCAGTTCTTTGTTTCGGTCATGAAGCATTACAAGACTTGCCGTACGGCAAAGGAACTGGCCATGGCGTGCGGGTACAATATGCTTGTCTTCAACCAGCTTTTCAAGATTTGTTTTCACGGTTCTACTCCCTACCAGTGGCTGCAGAAGCAGACTTCGAGTGAGATAGAGTATAAACTGAAAAAGACGCGGCAGCCCATCAAGGAGATTATGCTGGAGTATCATTTCAAGACGTTTTCTCATTTTACGGCGTATTGCAAGCGGAACATCGGTAATGCACCGAATGAGGTGCGCCGGCGCGAGAACCTGGCATAGGCGGAAGCCCGAAGGTGTTTGGTGTGTTCAGGTAGGGGCGCTGCCTTTACTGTAACGATAGTTGAATCTTAATTTATTGAGAAGTATGAAAAAAGGATTAATGTGTTTGTTGTTGGGAATGGGTATCATGAATGCTTATTCTCAGACATTGATTGATGGAAACAAGTTTTTTGACAACTGGTCGGTCGGAGTGTCGGGAGGGGGATTAACTCCATTTTCGCATGGTAATTTCCTGAAGGATATGCGACCGGTAGTGGGACTGGAACTTTCCAAGCAGGTTACACCAGGATTCGGACTGGGAGTGGAAGGAATGGGCTATATCAACATATCTGACAGCAAGACGGCTTTTGACGGTTCGAATGTCAGCCTGCTGGGTAAATTCAATCTGATGAATTTGCTGGGCGGTTACCACGGTCGTCCCCGGGTGTTTGAACTGGAGGCGGTACTGGGTGCCGGATGGTTGCATGGGTATGTAGATGGTCCGGGCGACTATAATGCATGGTCTACCAAGCTGGGGATGAACTTGAATTTCAACCTGGGAGAGAAGCGTGCATGGACGCTGGCACTGAAACCGGCGCTGGTGTATAACATGGAGGGTGATTTCGATGAGCATCAGAGCCGTTTCAATGCGCAGAATGCGTGTGTGGAGATTACTGCCGGAGTGGTGTATCATTTCAAGAACAGCAACGGCAAGCATCATTTCACGAAGGTCAGGGCCTACGACCCGATTGAGATTGATGCGTTGAACCAGGATATCAATGCGTTGCGTGCGGAGGTACGTGCCGGACGGGAGGAACTGTCGGTGGCTCAGAACAACCTGATTCTGGCCGATCAGAAGATTGTGCAGCTGAACCGGGAACTGGAGGATTGCCGCAACCGGGAACCGCAGGTGCAGACGGTGGTGGAGACGGCCAAGACGCTGGAGTCGGTAGTGACTTTCCGTCAGGGAAAATCGACCATCGATGCTTCTCAGTTGCCTAACGTGGAACGGATTGCGACTTACCTGAATAATCATAAGGATGCCAGGGTGGTCATCAAGGGATATGCTTCGCCGGAAGGCAGTGCGGAAGTGAATGCGCGCATCGCTGAGGCTCGTGCCAATGCGGTGATGAGCCTGCTTGTCAAGAAGTACCGTATCAGTGCGGAACGCATTACTGCCGGTGGACAGGGGGTAGGAAACATGTTCTCGGAAGCCGACTGGAACCGGGTGAGTATCTGTACGATACAGGAAAATGAATAAAAAACGATAAAATGAAAGTACGGTATTACATGAGTCTTTTCTCATGTGGCACCGTCTGTTAGCAGATAAACTTATGAGAGTAAAGGAATTTTTGAAGGCGGGATTTGCCGGGCTGATGCTGGCGCTGACGTCCTGCAGCTCGCCTTCGTTTGACGGAACCTACGAGGGAGTATTGCCGGCAGCTGACTGTCCGGGGATTTATGTGTTGCTGGCTGTCAACGGCGACAAGTATGAATTGCTGGAAAAGTATCTGTTGCATCCGGAGACTTTTGTCACTTATGGAAAGGTGGAAAGCACGGATGGAGGAAAAGGATTACATCTGGACAACAGCATGGAGTTAAAGGTAGAGGGCGGCAGTCTGCAGTGTCAGAGAGTCGCTTTGAGACGGATATCTTCAGAAACAGTTTTGCCTGAACTTTATACGTCGGTAGCCTTGAAGGATTATCAGACGGGAGAAGATGCTGTTGTCAGATTCTACGAGAGAGAGGAAAAAAAATATGCAGACCTTAGTCTGGGAGATAAAGACTATAAACTGAAGTTGGAAACTTTGAATGATTCTGTGAGTGAATACCGAGGTTCGGATTTTTCACTGAAACTGGCAATGAGTGACCCGTTGGAGCCCCTTTCTGAAAAAATCGTATTTGAAGGTCCCTGCGGAACATCTTCCTTTGCCAGACTGACACCTGTATATAGTGTATACAATCTGACAGAACCGAAGGGAGAGGAGAGTGTTCCCTCTTTCTATGATGTGGTGTATTATACAGGAGATACCGAGTCGTATGTGAAGCTGATAACTTCGGATACGGAGCAATGCTATACATTATCTCAGGTTGAGGGCTCTGCGAAAGCAGCTGTATATACCGACGGAAAGGTAGAGTGGCATGTGGGCAACCACCGGAATGCGACCCTGATAGTTGACGGTAAAATATACAAGTATAAGGAAGAATAGGGGGCAGACTTTAAATAGGTTGAGTGTGAAGAAATTCGGAAAGAGTTGATTGGAAATATGCCTTTTTGAAATTCTTCTTTTGTATGTAAGCGGATTTGCAGGGGGATGGATACCTGTCTTTTTGCAGATTCCTATGTCAGGAAATTTTCATTTCACCGGACGGATAAATGAGTGTTGAAGGATGACAAGGGGGGTGTGAAATGAACGTGTATGCCAGAGAGGGACAATGTGTGGTAGAGATGTGAACGGCCGTAGCAGAAGACCGGGAAAGAATCATTGTGCCGACGGGATGAATCATGAAGAAAATAGGTAATCAACAAACAACTAATGTTTTATTAATAAATTTATTATGTGTATAAAGAAAGAATGTAAAGTCCATATATGGGCTGTATTACTGCTTGTAGTTTTCTATTCATGCAGCAGAATTGGTTTTGACCTGCCTCAGGGGCCTCAGGGAGCGAGCGGCAAGTCGGCTTATGAAATCTGGAAGGAGGAGGTCGTGGGAGGCCGTATCCACTGGCCGTCGGACCGTACGGAGGTTGCCGATTTCCTGGCATACATTAAAGGTGAGAAGGGTGACAAGGGAGAGAATGGTCTGTCTTCTTATGAACTGTGGAAGGCGCTGATTGCACAGGGAGGGGTATCCGATCCTCATCATCCGTCTCAGACATGGCCTGCTTCGAAGAATACGGAAGGGGATTTCTGGGATTTCCTGTGCGGACGCGACGGTCAGACTCCGCACGTGGGTGATAACGGTACGTGGTGGATCGGGAATACGGACACGGGCGTGAAGGCTGTGGGAACGGATGGCATCAACGGTCGGGACGGGGTTTCTGCCTACGACCAGTGGAAGCGTCTGGTGGCGGACGGCAGTATCAGCTGGCCTTCCGACCAGTTGACTCAGAATGATTTTTTCCTGTATCTGAAAGGCCGCGACGGGGTGAACGGAGTGACTCCTCATGTGGGTACGAACGGCAACTGGTTTGTAGGTGCTACGGATACGGGAGTCCGTGCTGCGGGTCGTGACGGGGCTGCCGGTGTGGACGGACTGTCTCCTTACGTGGGCAACAATGGCAACTGGTTTGTAGGTACTACCGATACGGGGGTGGCGGCTGAGGGCCGTGCCGGTGCCGACGGCAAGACACCTGTCATCAAGGACGGATTCTGGTGGATCGGTGATACGAATACGGGCGTAAAGGCTCAGGGTGAGAAAGGTGACAGCGGTCGTGACGGTGTAGACGGCAAGACTCCGGTCATCAAGAACGGTACATGGTGGATCGGTGATACGAATACGGGTGTAGCGGCTGCGGGAACCAACGGTACGAACGGTGCCGACGGTACTTCGCCACACATCGGTGATAACGGCAACTGGTTTATCGGTGCAACGGATACGGGGGTGTCGGCCAGCGGTCAGGCGGGCAGCAACGGGGCGGCCGGAGCTTCGGCTTATGAACTTTGGGCAGCCGATGTCAAGGCCGGAAGAATCCGTGACAAGCAGGGACAGGTATGGCCTGCAGAGAAGAATACGATGGAGGATTTCTATCAGTATCTGAGCGGTGCGAAAGGTGACAGCGGCAAGTCGGCTTATGAATTGTGGAAGGAAACTGTGGCTGCCGGCAATGTGGGCGACCCTAAACATCCGGGACAGGCTTGGCCTGCGGATAAGGTATCGGAACTTGACTTCTTCAGTTACCTGACTGGTAAAGACGGTGTCGACGGAGTGAACGGAACAAACGGTCTGTCGGCATATGAACTTTGGAAAGCTGACCTTGCGGCCCGTTGTAATACGGCTGAAGCGCTTGTGGATTATAAGAACGGAGGCACCTGGAACTGTGAGAAGAATACGCTGGCCGATTTCTATGAGTATCTGCGCGGTAAGGACGGCAAGGATGGCAAAGATGGACAGGACGGTCGTCCAGGAGAACCGGGTAAGCCGGGAGCAGAAGTAACCATTATTAGAGGAGTTCCTAATGTGATAGCCCAGTATTCTCAATCGGAGTACGGAGAATATGTACGGTCTTCAGACGGCGGGGTATTGTATAAGGTATATGATGAGATGGGAGAAGTAGCTCCAGGAGCACAGGTAAAAGGCATGCCGGGAATTGCACCCGAGAAGGTGTATACTGCCAATGAAAAAGGTGAATTCATTATTCCTAAAGAAGATTTGCCGGAGATTCAGAGTGTGGATTTGCGTTGGGGAGCTGTAAAGGAAGTGACACTGAAGGGAAAGAGTGCTCAGGTTTCTGCCAAGAATACCTATGTACCGAACAGGGTACACATGCGGATAATTTTGCGTGATAATAACTCGAACTCATTAAGTAAATACCAGGATTTATATTTCCTGATACAGCGCAGAATGAATCCGGAGGATGAATGGCAGAATATTCCTGCGTATTTGCCGAACAGCGGTAACCGGTATTTGGATGCATACAGAGTGTCGGATAAGGAAAATCCCAAAAGCATTCAGATGGATAAAAAACTGTATTCTGGTATGAGTTTTGGTACATACTCCGGGTCGTTGTCTTATTACTATAATATTTATACCTATCGTTTTATGGAAGAAAATCCGGGAAAATTTAAAAACAGTCAGAATGAGTACTGGGATAAGACGGATGTATATTATAGTGTAAAAGCAAGAGAGGTTTATTATGGTGAGGAATATCAGTGGAACGGAGTGTGTCTGCTTGCACCATATCAGATGGGGCCGGTACTGAAAACTTTGAAGTTGAAAGCGCTGAATAGTGAAAAAGAAGCTTCGTTTGCTCAAGCAGAAGGAACTTTTGATTTTTCTAAAATTGATTTTAGTAAAATGTACAAGAGTTTGAGTAAGTGTACCGTGCTGGAGAATGGTATGGATCTGGTAGTGCCGGAAACTTATACAGAGGAAGAGGCTAAAAAAATAAAGATGGCTTATATCGAATTTTCTTATATTTCATCTGCAGGTAGGCAGACTGCGTCCAGCTCCAATAACTCCTCTTCTTTTGAGGCGCCTGCTTTCAAAGTCTTTACACCTTTCTTGAATTCAACCATCAGTATAAGTAGCAACTCTTCTTCTTCGTTGTTTTATAGGTTTACGCAGGGGTATTTGCGAAAGAAGCAGGGAGAGGAGGAAAATAAATTTGAAGTAGTACCTTATACTGATTCTTATCAGCTCCCTGCAGTGGAAGTAACTTATGAACCATAAAGCAATGAATATGAAAAGTAGATATACAGTCAGCCGACGGATTTTTCTGTCAGTGTTAACGATATTGAGTACGTGCCTGTGGGGTAATGCACAGCATACTATGGGTGTTGTGGGTGAAATCCCTGGTTTTGAAACTGTGAAAGAACGAAAGGCCTGGGAATTCGGTGTGGGGGCGAATGCGCTTCAGATGACCCGCTTCAACGTGCTGGATTTCCGTACCAATCCTCAGGGAGGGTATTTCATTGATACGAGCAAGAGGGACCTTCTGTTCGGAGGTCACCTTTATCTGGCACGTGAACTGAATACTCATTTTTACCTGGATTTGCAGGGGACGTGGGATTACAGTTCCGATCCGGTGCGCAGCGGTCGTGCGTCCCGCTGGGCGGGCATGGCGGGCCTGGGCCTGCAGTGGCGTCTGGGAGAGTATTTCCGTTCTTCTTTCATCGATCCCTTCCTGCGTGCGGGGGTGAATTATATGTATAAGAACTTTAGGGTGGACTATAACGGACTGGAGGCCTTTGAGCGAGACCGGATGGGCTGGAACATGTCGAACGACTATAATAAGGAGGGGCAGGACCGGAAGCATCTGATTCCCCTGTCATTGGGAGCAGGTGTGAATATGTGGCTTAATGACCGTCTGGGTATCGGTCTTCAGGCAGATTATCTGTTCATGCCTTACCGCAATGTGGCAAACTCCTGGAACGGAACGGTGCGGCTGATGTGGCGGTTTGGAGGTAAGTCTAAACGTGCCGGAACGCCTGCTCCCCAGTATGTGGAACGGGTGGTAGAGCGTGTGGTCGAGAAGCCGGTAGTGGTGGAAAAGCCTGTGGAGGTGGAGAAGGTTATTGAGGTAGCTTCCTCCGAGAATTTGTATGAACTGTTCCAGAATGTATTCTTCGATTTTGACAAATGGGACATCACGGAGAAGTCTGCCGAAATACTCGACCGTGCGGCCCGTATCATGCTGAAAGATACCGACCGCAAGTATCTGATAACTGCCTGTACGGATGCCCGGGGAACGGTGGATTATAACCTCCGGCTTTCGCGCCGCCGTGCGGATGCGGTGGTGCAGGCACTGGTGGACCGTGGGGTTCCTGCCGGCAACCTGAAGGCTGTCGGTATCGGCAAGAAGATAGCCCTTGCCTCGAGCAGTGCTTCGGATGCCGTCCGTGAGGCGGACCGTAAGGTGATGGTGGAGATGGTTTCGAACATGGAGTACTGGAACCATATCCGATAAGAGGACCTTATTCAGCATACTTGCCTGAAAGAAAAATCCCCCGGACAGCCAGAAGGTCGTCCGGGGGATTTTTGTCGGGTACACTCACGGCGGTCAGCGTGTGCTGCCGGAGTCATGCCCCTTGATTATTTATTTTTCTTTTTCGATCTCAAGGAGTTCTACTTCGAAAATCAGTGTAGAGAACGGTTTGATCTTTCCTGCTTCACGAGAACCGTAAGCCAGTTCCTGCGGAATGTACAGTTCCCATTTTGAACCTACAGGCATCATTGTCAGGGCTTCTGTCCATCCTTTGATTACCTGGTCGGCACGGAAAGTAGTCGGTTCCTTACGGTCGTAAGAGCTGTCGAACTGAGTACCGTCGATCAGTGTACCTTTGTAGTGTACTTTTACTCTTGATTCTTTAGTAGGAACTTCACCCTTACCTTCAGTGATTACTTTGTACTGCAAGCCGCTGGCAGTTACCTGAATACCTTCTTTGCCCTTGTTGTTGGCCAGGAATTCTTCGTTTTCTTTCTTGTAGTCTGCATATTTGGCTTCCAGTGCTTTTTCTTTGATAGCTTCTGCCTTAGTGCGTACATATACTCCTGCTGAGTCAGCGCTTACCAGACCTTTTTCCTGTACGGCAGCCATGAAACCAGCCAGGAAGTTTTCTTTGCTCAGGCTCTGAGTAGAGTCGCCGCTGAAAATCTGGTTGTTGATAGCTTCGAACATGTCACCGCTTACCTGCTGACCGATCTGTACACCGGCCATGTAAGCCTTCTGCTTAGCGTCAGTTTCTTTCATTCCCTGTTCGATACCTCTTACGAAGTCTGCCATGTGTGCTGAATCTACGCCCAGACGACCGATGACATAGTCTTTCAAACCTTGAGTGTTGCTTACTCCCATCATGTATGAAAGAGTGTCCACTTCGCTTTTCATATTAGCTTTCGGGCCCTGAGAAGTACATGATGCCAGTCCTGCTGTAGCTGCCAGCATCATGAAAATTGTACTTTTTTTCATGCTTTTTAGTTTTGTTTTTTATTGAGTAATAATTTAAAATATTCGGATGTATGCTTACAGCACCTCAATCAGTTCTACTTCGAAAATCAGTGTGCTGTGAGGCGGAATCATGTCACCGGCTCCCTGGGTACCATAGGCCAGTTCCGACGGAATGTAAAGTTTCCATTTGGCTCCTTCCGACATGAGCTGCAGGGCTTCTACCCATCCTTTGATTACCTGGTTGACACCGAATACGGCCGGTTCACCGCGCTTGATGGAACTGTCGAAGAGGGTTCCGTCGATCAGTGTACCTTCGTAGTGGCAGCGTACACGGTCGGTAGCCTTAGGCTGTTTGCCGTTGCCGGCTTTGATTACTTCGTACTGCAGTCCGCTGGGCAGTGTGATGATATTGGGGTTCTTCTTGTTTTCTTCCAGGAAAGCCTTGCCTTTGGCAATGGTTTCAGCGTTCATTTTCTCTTCCAGTTCGGTGAAATACTTGTTGACGATTTCACGGGCTTCTGTGTGGCTGATTGCTGTCTGGTTTCCCTCTAATACGTCTTTGATTGCCTGTGCAAAGTCGTTTACTTCGATACCGCGAGCACCCATGCTCAGCAGATTTTGGCCTATACCCAGACCAATGGCGTAACTGAATTTATCCATATTTTTGTTTTTGATTAAAATATTGGCGCAAAGGTATCTTTTTTCTTTGAATATGAGCTTCTTTAAGCGATTAAAAATTCTTATTTTTGTATTTGTATGTAAATTATGGGTATATGAAAAAATTGGTGGTGCTTACAGGTGCGGGAATGAGCGCGGAAAGTGGTATCAGTACCTTCCGCGATTCCGGAGGGCTGTGGGAACAATACTCGGTAGAGGAGGTAGCGACTCCCGAGGGCTATGCGGCCAATCCTAAGCTGGTGATTGATTTTTACAATGCACGCAGAAAGCAGTTGCTGGAGGTGGTTCCGAACCGGGGACACAAATTGCTGGCCGGACTGGAGCGTGATTTCAAGGTGACGGTGGTGACACAGAATGTGGATAACCTGCACGAAAGGGCGGGCTCGACGAACGTCATTCACCTGCACGGGGAACTGACGAAGGTGACTTCGAGCCGGAATCCGAATGATCCGCGCTGCATCAGGGAACTGACTCCGGAGCAGTATGAGGTGAAAATGGGGGACCTGGCTGCCGACGGCACGCAGCTGAGGCCTTTTATCGTGTGGTTCGGAGAGGCTGTGCCGCTGATTGAAAAGGCGGTAGATGAGGTGATGGAAGCCGATGTGTTTGTGATTATCGGGACTTCCCTGAATGTGTATCCGGCGGCGGGACTGCTGCATTATGTGCGTCCGGGGGTACCGGTGTATCTGATTGACCCGAAAGAGGTGGCGGTTCCTGCAAACCGGAAGGTGCATGTAATCCGGAAGGGAGCATCCGAAGGAATGGAAGAATTGAAAAAAATGTTATTAAAAGAAGAATGATAAACAAATAATGCCTATATTTGTTTCATATATGTAATGTCATTAATACTAACTTAAAGCAAAAGATAAAATTATGAAGAAGTACATTTGCACAGTTTGTGATTGGGTATATGATCCAGAAGTAGGTGATCCGGATAATGGCATCGCTCCGGGTACAGCGTTTGAGGATATTCCAGAAGACTGGGTTTGCCCGGTTTGCGGAGTAGGTAAAGAGGATTTTGAAGTGGTAGAAGAATAATTCGGATACCCGTAAATTATAGAAGGCGGTTTTATCTTATACGGATAAAGCCGCTTTTTTGTGCGGTGAAGAAAGCGCTGGCGCCCGATGGCTGTAGATGGAAATGAACAGCAGGATACGTTGAGATGAACAGGCGGATATACTTGAAACGGAACAGCCGGATACGAAAAATCCCTTCTTCTCCATTGCCGGGGAAGAAGGGATATGTATGGACAGGGAAGGTTCCCTGATTATTTCTGTTCCTTATTGTGCTGAGGCTTGCGGTCACCGCGTTTCGGACGGTTTTCTTCAGCCATGCCTTCCGGTTTCGGAACCAGCACTTTGTGTGACAGTTTGAACTTACCGGTCTTAGGATCGATGTCGAGCAGCTTGACTTCGATGTCATCGCCTTCCTTCAGTCCTGATTCTTCGATAGTCTCCAGACGCTTCCAGTCGATTTCTGAAATGTGGAGCAGACCGTCTTTACCCGGCAGGAATTCTACGAATGCACCGTAAGGCATGATAGAACGTACTTTACCGGTGTATACTTCGCCGATTTCAGGAACGGCAACGATACCCTTGATCAGGCGCATTGCGCTGTCGATGCTCTGCTTGTTGTTTCCGGAAACTTCGATGCGTCCCACTCCGTCAACTTCTTCGATAGTGATAGTCGCACCGGTTTCTTCCTGCATACCCTGGATGATCTTTCCGCCCGGGCCGATGACTGCACCGATGAATTCTTTCGGAATAGTCATGGTTTCAATGCGCGGAGCATGAGGCTTCAGTTCTTCACGAGGAGCAGCGATACATTCAGTCAGTTTGCCGAGGATGTATTCACGTCCCTGTTTTGCCTGCAGCAAGGCTTTTTCCAGAATATCGTAAGTCAGACCGTCGCACTTGATATCCATCTGAGTGGCAGTGATACCGTTCTTTGTTCCGGTAACCTTGAAGTCCATGTCTCCCAGGTGGTCTTCATCGCCCAGGATATCAGACAGAACGGCATATTTTTCTTCTCCGGCATTCTTGATCAATCCCATTGCAATACCCGAAACCGGATTCTTGATAGGTACACCCGCATCCATCAGAGCCAGTGTTCCGGCACATACTGTTGCCATAGAAGAAGAACCGTTAGATTCAAGGATATCAGATACTACACGTACGCAATATGGATAGTCGGCTGGAATCTGGCCTTTCAACGCACGCCATGCCAGATGACCGTGACCGATTTCGCGACGTCCTACGCCACGCTGTGCCTTGGCTTCTCCGGTAGAGAACGGAGGGAAGTTGTAGTGCAGCAGGAAGCGTTCCTTGTGCTGGTCGAGTACATCGTCTACAATCTTTTCATCGAGCTTGGTACCCAAAGTAACCGTACTCAATGACTGGGTTTCACCACGGGTGAAGATAGAAGATCCGTGAGGACCTGGCAGCGGGCTGGTCTCGCACCAGATAGGACGGATTTCTGTAGTAGTACGTCCGTCCAGACGCTTGCCTTCATCGAGGATGCAGCGGCGCATGGCTTCTTTTTCTACATCGTGGTAGTAGCGGTCGATCATGCCGGCCTTTTCTTCCAGTTCTTCTTCAGTGAACTGTGCCTTGAATTCGTCACAGATGGCATCGAAGGCATCCTGACGTTCGTGCTTGTTGCGGTTACCTGAAGCAGCGATGGCATATGCCTTGTCGTAGCAGGCATCGTGAACGGCCTTACGCAGCTCTTCGTCGTTTTCTTCGTGGCAATATTCGCGTTTTACTGTAGAGCCTACTTCCTCCATCAGTTCCATCTGAGCCTTGCAGTGTACTTTGATGGCTTCGTGAGCGAAACGCATGGCTTCCAGCAGGTCCTGTTCGCTGACTTCGTTCATTTCTCCTTCCACCATCATGATGTTCTCATAAGTAGCGGCAACCATCAGGTCCATATCAGCACGTTCCAGGGCTTCGAATGTCGGGTTGATGACAAACTGACCGTCGATGCGGGCTACACGGACTTCGGAAATCGGACCGTTGAACGGAATGTCAGATACGGCCAACGCTGCAGAGGCAGCCAGACCGGCCAGTGCATCCGGCATGTCTACACCATCGGCTGAGTAAAGGATGATGTTGACATAAACTTCTGCATGGAAGTTATCTGGGAATAAAGGACGTAATGCACGGTCTACCAGACGGCAGGTAAGGATTTCGTAGTCGGAAGCTTTACCTTCACGTTTGGTGAAACCGCCCGGGAAACGTCCGAAAGCGGAATATTTTTCTTTATACTCTACCTGAAGAGGCATGAAATCAGTACCGGGAACTGCATCTTTTGCTGCACAAACAGTAGCCAGCAACATGGTGTTACCCATGCGTAGCATAACAGCACCATCTGCCTGTTTTGCCAGCTTTCCCGTTTCGAGAGTAATGGTTCTTCCATCACCTAACTCGATCGTCTTAACAATTGGATTGATCATATAAAAAATGTGTTATATATAAAATTCGTGTCAAAGATAAGAATAATCTTGTAGTAAAATGGTGAAAATGAGATAAAAGTTTGTGGCAGGACTCAGTTTTTATGATTATTGGCCTGTATCGGGGGCAAAGATTGGATTTAAGGGATAAAATACTTACTGTCTGTGATAAGAACTTGGCTAAAAACTTTGCGGACTCACGAAAAGCCGTATCTTTGCACCCTGAATAAAAAAGAAAAAAGAAAGCGATGAGAAAAAATATCAGTTGTATTGCGGGAGCCTTGTTGCTGGCCGGTTTCTCGGCTTGTAACCACCAGCCGGAATTTAAGGTAGAAGGAACGGTTGCGGATGCGGCCGATAAGATGCTGTATCTGGAACAGGCCGGTCTGGAAGGAATTGTGGCCCTCGACTCTGCCCGCCTGGATGAGGAGGGAGTATTCAGTTTTGCGGCTGCACGTCCGGAGTCACCGGAGTTCTATCGTCTGCGCATAGAAGATAAGGTGATTAACTTTTCGGTGGATTCTGTCGAAACGGTGAAGGTGACTGCACAGCTTCCGGATTTTGCTACCGGCTATCAGGTGGAAGGCTCGGAAAACAGTGCGAAGATCAAGGAACTGGTTCTGCTGCAGACAGAGTTGCAGAATCGGGTGAACGGACTTTCAGGGATGCCGGCAGGTATTGCACAGGACAGCCTGATTTCGATGGTCGAAGCCTACAAGGATAAAGTGAAAAGAGGATATATTTATGCTGCGCCGAATAAGGCATATGCGTACTTTGCGCTGTTCCAGCAGTTGAACGGATACATGATTTTCGATCCGCTGGGCAACAAGGAGGATGTGAAGTGCTTTGCTGCGGTGGCTACCAGCCTGAATAATCTGTATCCGCATGCCGACCGCTCACGCAACCTGTATAATATGGTAATCAAGGGAATGAAAAATACGCGTACTCCTCAGCAGCAGGCGGTAACGATTCCGGAAGATAAGGTACAGGAAACTTCCATCATCGATATTCCGCTGATGGACCTGAAAGGGGTGACACGTCACTTGACCGACTTGAAGGGAAAGGTGGTACTGATTGATTTTACGGCTTATGGCAATGCGGTATCGGGAGCGCGCAACCTGTTGCTGCGTGAACTGTACGACAAGTATGCGGCTCAGGGACTGGAAATCTATCAGATTTCACTCGATGCTGACGAACATTTCTGGAAAACGGCTGCCGACAACCTTCCCTGGATTTGTGTCCGTGATCCGCGCGGCCCGTATTCTACGTACGTGAACCTGTACGGAGTGACTCAGTTGCCTACTGCATTCCTCGTGAACCGGAACAATGAACTGGTGATGAGACTGGGTGAAAAGACCGATCTGGAAGCAGCGGTGAAGAATTTATTGTAAAAGCCTAACATGTTGAAAAGCATGTGAAATACTGAGCCGGGAACTTGACTGGTATCGGTAAAAGAAGTATCTTTGCAGAAAATGGATATATGGAAGGGTTCCGGCATATCATTATGTGCCGGGATTCTTTTTTGTTTTATAAAGAAGTAATTATTAATAACGAAAACATAGGAGGATTAACATTATGGCGTATATGTCAGAAGAAGGCTATCAGCAGCTGGTAGCCGAGTTGAGACACTTGGAGGCGGTTGAACGTCCGAAAATTGTGGCAGCTATTGCAGAGGCCCGTGACAAGGGTGACTTGTCGGAGAATGCAGAATACGATGCAGCAAAGGAAGCACAGGGATTGCTGGAGATGAAAATCAACCAGCTGAAAGCTACCATCAGCGATGCGAAGATCATCGATACTTCGAAGCTGAAGGCAGACACTGTACAGATTTTGACACGTGTGGAATTGAAGAATGTGAAGACAGGTATGAAGATGGCTTATACTATCGTATCGGAAACAGAGGCTAATCTGAAGCAGGGTAAGATTTCTGTAAATACTCCGATTGCTCAGGGCTTGCTGGGCAAGAAGGTAGGTGATATTGCCGAAATTACAATCCCTCAGGGTAAAATCAGTCTGGAAATCACAGGTATATCATTTTAATATAGAGGCAGGTCTGCTTTGTGCGGGCTTGCCTTTGTTTTATTTAATACAGTTATTGCTATGGCAACAATATTCAGTAAAATCGTAGCGGGAGAGATTCCCAGCTACAAGGTAGCGGAAAATGAGAAGTTTTATGCGTTTTTGGATATCAACCCGTTGACAAAGGGACATACGCTGGTGATTCCGAAGCGTGAGGTAGACTATATCTTCGATCTGGATGATGCGGAACTGGCTGAGATGCATGTGTTTGCCAAACACGTGGCGCTGGCTATCCAGAAGGCATTCCCTTGCCGCAAGGTGGGCGAGGCGGTAATCGGACTGGAGGTTCCTCATGCACACATTCATCTGATTCCGATGCAGAATGAGTCGGATATGCTCTTTTCTAATCCGAAGTTGAAACTGGATGCCGAGGAGTTTGCTGCAATAGCCGAGGCTATCCGTACTGCTTGGGAAAATAAAGACTGATAAGATTTCCTCCTTTAAATATATTATTATTGTCGGATACGGATTCCATGGACGGCTTGCAGGAAAGGCTTGCCCCGTGAAATCTGTATCCGTTTTTTTTATTGTTTACTATGATTAAACGCTTGTTTTTACTGAACTGGGTGATGTGCTTCTGTATGGTGGCATACGGCCAGCAGTTCCGGATTGAAGGAACGGTGGTGGACAAGGTGACCCGTGAGCCGCTGGAGTTCGTGAATGTGCTGGTGGTGGGGCTGGGAACCGGTGCATCGACCGATGGGGAGGGACATTTCATTATTGATCATGTGCCGCCGGGCATCTACCGGCTGCAGGCTTCCATGCTGGGATATAAGACAGCCTTGTCGCCGGAGTATCGGGTGAATCACCGTACGCCTCATGTCGACTTTGAACTGGAAGAGGAGAATGCGCAACTGGCGGGGGTGACCGTAACGGCTTCGCCTTTTCTGAGGGTGGCAGAAAGTCCTGTCAGTCTGCGGGTAATCGGGGTGCAGGAAATAGAGAAGGCTCCCGGCGCCAACAGGGACATTTCGAAGGTGGTACAGAACTATCCGGGAGTAGCTTTTTCGCCGATCGGTTACCGTAACGACCTGATTGTGCGGGGCGGCGGACCGTCTGAAAACCGTTTTTACCTGGATGGGGTGGAAATCCCGAACATCAACCATTTCAGTACGCAGGGGGCTTCGGGCGGACCGGTGGGATTGATTGATGCCGATCTGATACGGAGTGTGAAGTTCTACAGTGGGGCCTTTCCGGCCGACAGGGGAAATGCGCTGAGTTCGGTATTGGACTTCAGTCTGAAGGACGGTGACATGGAGCATAACTCGCTGAAGGCTACGGTGGGAGCTTCGGAGGTTTCTCTGACGTCCAACGGACATTTGGGCAAGAAGACTTCTTACCTGGTTTCGGTCCGTCAGTCGTATCTGCAGATGTTGTTCAAGGTATTGGGACTTCCTTTTCTTCCGGCCTATACGGATGCTTCCTTTAAGGTGAAAGCCCGTTTTGATGCTCATAATGAACTGACTTTCCTGGGACTGGGAGGAATTGACCGTATGAAACTGAATCTTGATATTGATGGGGAGGATGCGGAATACCTCTTGAGCTATTTGCCGACTATCAACCAGGAGACATTTACGCTGGGTGGGGTATACCGGCATTATTCGGGGCCTCACGTGCAGACGGTGACATTGAGTCACAGTTATCTGAACAACCGGAATATCAAGTATAAGGACAATGACGAGAGCACTGAGGATAATCTGACCATGAACCTGCGCTCGGTGGAACAGGAAACCAAGCTCCGAATGGAGAATACTTCTACGCTGGGGGTATGGAAACTGAATGCGGGGGCGGAACTGAATTATTCGCAGTATACCAATACGACTTACCAGAAATTGTTTACGGACCGGCTGAGGGTGTTCGACTATCATACTGGGCTGGATATGTTGCGGTGGGGTATTTTTGCTTCTGCCGATTATACTTCCGTCGACGAGCGGTTTACGGCTTCGCTGGGTGTACGTACCGACGGCAATAACTACAGCGACCGGATGAAGGAACTCTGGCGGCAGCTCTCTCCCCGTCTGTCTTTGTCGTACCGTCTGGCCGAAGGACTGTTCCTGAGCGGACACATGGGACTGTATTATCAGTTGCCTCCCTATACGGCACTGGGCTTCAAGGGAGAGAGCGGAGAGTATGTCAACCGTCATCTGCGGTATACTTCCGTATCGCAGGAAAGTGTGGGACTGACGTGGAATCCGAATGAGAATATGGAACTTTCGGCAGAGGGTTTTTATAAATATTATGACCAGATGCCGTTGTCGCTGGCTGACGGTATTCCGTTGTCGTGCAAGGGAAACGATTATGGGGTAATCGGTAATGAGGCACTGAATTCCAATGCCGAAGGCCGGTCGTACGGTGTGGAAGTGATGTTCAAGTGGCTGCTGGTGCAGCGTCTGAACCTGTCTTCTTCTCTGACGGTATTCAAGAGCGAGTTCCGCAACGGCAATGAAGGAGATTATGTCCCTTCGGCCTGGGACAACCGTTTCATCTTCAATGTGAGCGGAACGTATAACTTCCCCAAACAGTGGAGTGTCGGTATGAAACTGAGCTGCATAGGCGGTTCTCCTTATACTCCTTATGATGAAGACAAGTCTTCACTGATTGAAGCGTGGAATGCTTCCGGCAGGGGATATTACGATTATAGCCGGTACAATACGGAGCGCCTTCCGGCATTCGGACAACTGGATGTGCGGGTGGACAAGACCTTTTACTGGAAAAAATGCATGTTCGGCATTTATCTCGATATTCAGAACATTACGGCGAGCAAGCTTCGTCAGCCCGATGTGCTGATGAGTACGGGACAGGTGGATCCTTCCGACCCGCAGCGTTACGTGATGAAGTCCATCAAGCAGGAAAGCGGTACGTTGCTGCCTACGCTTGGAATTACCTTTGAATATTGATTTCATGCAATAGAAATAAAGCGGTCCTGCTGTGAGGTTGGTAACACAACCTGCAGCAGGACCGCTTCGCTTAAAATTCCTTCGAATAAGATTCAATACTCACAGATGCGGGAGAAAAATCATTCTATCTCAGTAGTTTTCATCTGTTCCCGACTTACGTTGAACTTTTTTCCGTACCCTATCCAGTAACGGGTGGAAGCCCATATGAAAATCCGCTTGCAGAGGGGCATGGTGGTCTGGATGCTCCGGTAATTGCCGGTTGCCATGGAACGGGCCAGTTGCTTGATAGCCCGGATAGCCATATACCTGAACGGTGTCCTTAAAATGGCTTCTCCACTTCCCAACGACAGGGTGGAACCTGTCCGGTAACCGTTCTTCCGGCAGAAGAACTGTATAATCCGGAGTGCTGTATCATTTTGTTGAGGCTCAAGAAAACCGCAATTGATCAGTACGGAGATTACGGGTTTTCGGACTGGAGGATGAGCTTCCAGATATTTCAGAAAGGCCAATAGACCGGAAGGAAGTGAGTCGGCATATAGTGGAAATACCAGTAGCAGTTCCTGACAGTCGGACAGCCGTTCGCACAGTGCCGCATGATTGGTTTTGGAGACAGCGAAGTATTCGGCCGGCGCCTTGCAGTGCTTGATAAAAATCTCTGCATATTGTCTTGAGTTCGATTTCGGAGCCCTCGGGCTACCGTTCAGTATCATGATCTTTCCCATTTTCCGATGATTTGCTGAGCAGTTTCATTCAATCTGTCTGCTGTGGTGAAAATAATGTCATAACTCTCAAAGTTCATGTTCTTGGCGTTCCGGCCAACCAGCTCCCTGAAAATCTCCTGCTCTTCCGGTGATAAATCTCCATAAGCCAGTATGGTGGCTTTCTTGAGACGGGGGTTACGGTGTATATGATGTGTCTCGTTCTGGTGAATACGGATGAAGGCCTGTTGTACAGGAATCGCCCGTTCAAGCATGGTTTTCATAGGAACATCATAGCTGCCATATACTACACGGCTTATGTAAAGTACGGTATCACACTTTGCAATGGCGGTATATACCTGCGGGGCATCGTCATGGATGACACATTTGCCGGGAGTCCGTGTCCAGCAGCCAAAGCATCCAACACAGTGGGCTATCTTCAGTGAAGGCAAGTGGATATACGTGACGGATTCACTGTCATGAAAACTGCCGGTAATCGGATAGTCAGTTATTATAAGTCTCATTTGTGTCGCTGTTAAGATTACATATAATGGTATCGGGCTGTTGACCCTTCCACATATTATAAAACAACGGTTTTCTTTTAAATGTTCAGGGCAGCTTCCGTTACGGACTGTCTGATAATAAGTAACGCCTTTCCTGCTCCGCTTTATTCAGTCGGAACAGGAAAGGCGTTACCTGCCATGCTTTTGAATGTATGTATATTTTCAGGAGTACTTCTCTCCGAATTTCATTTCTGCATCGTTGACAAATTTCCGGATTTCATTCGGATCATCTTTCTTGCAGATAAGCAGGATGTTGTCCTGTGCAGTCACGAGGTAGCCGTCCAGGTCCTTGATGACAGCCAGTTGGCCTTCCGGCATGAGAATAATGTTGTTCTTGCAATTATACAGCAGCGTATTGCTGTTTACAATCACGTTATGATTTGCATCCTTGGGTGAGGCATCGTACAATGCACTCCATGTACCCAGGTCGGCCCATCCGAAATCACAAAGTTGTACATATACATTTTCAGCCTTTTCCATGATGCTGTAGTCGATGGAGATGTTCGGGCAGGCAGAAAAATCAGGCCGGTTGCATTCAATCCGCGGACAGAGGTCCGACATAATCTTGTGGAATGCATTCAAGATGGTATTGACATGCCAGATGAATATTCCCGAATTCCAGTAGAACTCATTGCTCTGGACGAAGATTTCGGCAAACTCCAGTGCCGGCTTCTCAATGAAAGTCTTGACTTTGTAGAAGTCCTCCTCTTTTTCTTCTGCAATCTGTATGTATCCGTACCCTGTTTCCGGGCGGCTGGGTTTGATGCCCAGTGTGACCAGCGTGTCATGACGGGAAGCAAACTCCAGCCCTTTCAGTATGGCTTTCTCGAATTCCTGCTGTTTTAAGATCAGGTGGTCGGAAGGAGCCACTACGATGGTCGCATCAGGATTGATTCCCTGTATGACATGCGACGCATAGGCAATGGAAGGAGCCGTATTCCTTCTTTCTTCCTCTATGATGAGCTGCTTTTCACTGATTTCCGGAAGAATCTGCAGCACAAGGTCTTTATAGCTTTGATGAGTCGTAATGAAGATATTCTCCTGTGGAATGAACTGCTTGTACCTGTCGAATGTTTGTCTTAATAAGGTCTCCCCCGTTCCGAAGAAGTCCAAAAATTGCTTGGGTAACTTTTTTCGACTATAAGGCCAGAAACGTCGTCCCATTCCGCCCGCCATGATGATGCAGTAATAGTTATGTGTCATGGTAAATTCGTCTATATTGATTGCTGATGCTAAGATAGTCTTTATTTTGCAAGTGTATCCTAGAAAAGTTCTTAAAATAACCAATCGGATGTCAAAAAAATTACCCAACTGTATGCTCCGGTGCCGGCAGGAAGCTTGCCTGTTGGGCTTCTCTCTCCGGATATCCTTATCCAGGTGCGCTATTTTATAACCGATCTTTCAGCGTTTTCATACAGTTTTTGCTAACTTTGCAACACTTTGAACAAATTATCAATAAGGAAGTTACATACATTACTTGTTTAACTGCTATTTTAATATAATTCGTAAATATGAAGACAGATTTGCTGACACCGGACAAAGATCCGATGGGAAAGGCCATACACGATTATTTCACCAAGCATCGCGCAGGGCGGTTGCGGGTATTTTCTTCTCAGTTCGATGAAGATGAGATTCCGGTAAAGGACTTGTTCCGTACTTATGACGATATGCCGGAACTGGAGCAGAAGGCTTTGGACCTGGCAGAAGGAAAGGTTCTGGACGTGGGTGCAGGAGCCGGTTGTCACTCGCTGGCCCTGAAGCAGGCCGGGAAAGAATGCCTGGCGATCGATATCTCGCCACTGTCGGTAGAGGTAATGCAGGAGAGGGGAGTGGATGCCGTACAGGCCAATCTGTTCGATCCGCACTTCTGCGGTCAGTTTGATACCATTCTGCTGTTGATGAACGGCCTGGGAATTGTAGGAAAACTCAAAAACCTGGCAGACTTTTTCCAGCGCATCAAGCAACTGCTGCGTCCGGGCGGATGTGTCCTGGCCGATTCCAGTGACCTGCGCTATCTGTATGAAGAGGAAGATGGCAGTTTTGTAGTGAATCTGGCCGACGATTATTACGGTGAGATTGATTTCCGGATGCAATACCAGCAGGTGAAGGGAGATACTTTCGACTGGCTGTATGTGGATTTTGATACACTTTCCGCCTATGCTGCCCAATATGGGTTCCGTACCGAAATGGTACAGGAAGGACCGCATTATAATTACCTGGCGCGCTTGTCTCTGGCTTAATGCCCAGAGGCGGCTTGCCGTTACTTTAAGACAGCATCTTCATGATGGGACTATAAATTAATCATATTACTACAATACTTGAAAAACTCAACCGCATGATTACATTTACACTTTGTCTGTTTGCCCTTTTGATAGGCTATTTTACCTATGGGCGCCTTTGCGAGCGGATTTTCGCTCCGGATAACCGCATTACTCCTGCAATCCAGCATGCCGACGGTATAGACTACATGGTACTTCCGCCGTGGAAGATTTTTATGATTCAGTTTCTGAACATCGCCGGTGTCGGTCCGATCTTCGGTGCAATTATGGGAGCGATGTTCGGTACCGCTTCTTTCTTATGGATTGTACTGGGCTCTATCTTTGCCGGAGCCGTACACGATTATTTTTCCGGCATGCTCTCCTTGCGTCACGATGGAGAAAGCATTCCTGAGATTATCGGCCGTTATCTGGGACTGTCTACCAGGCAGGTCATACGTGTCTTTACCGTAATACTCATGATACTGGTGGGTGCCGTATTTGTGGCTTCCCCAGCCGGGCTGTTGGCCAAGCTCACTCCGGAATCACTTGATGTGACCTTCTGGATTGTCGTTATCTTTGTGTATTACATACTGGCCACCCTGCTTCCTATCGATAAAATCATCGGAAAGGTCTATCCGCTCTTTGCGGCCTCGCTCCTGTTTATGGCAATCGGATTGCTGGTCATGCTTTATGTCAAGATGCCTGATCTGCCGGAAGTCTGGGAAGGACTGGGAAATACACATCCCAAAGCAGAGACCACACCGATTTTCCCGATGATGTTCATTACCATTGCCTGCGGGGCCATTTCCGGATTCCATGCCACTCAAAGTCCGCTGATGGCACGCTGCATGCCCAGTGAACGTCAAGGACGTCCTATCTTCTATGGAGCCATGATTACCGAAGGAGTGGTGGCATTGATATGGGCAGCCGTAGCGACCTACTTTTTCCATCAGGACGGCATGGGTATCAGCGATGCCTCGGTAGTGGTTTTCGATATCAGCCGTGAATGGCTTGGTACTGTAGGAAGTGTACTGGCGATTCTGGGAGTAGTGGCTGCTCCGATTACCAGTGGTGATACGGCCTTCCGTTCGGCCCGTCTGATTGTTGCCGATTTCCTGAAAATGGAACAGAAAACCATCAAGCGGCGCCTGGTCATCTGTATTCCCTTGTTTGTCGTTGCCTCGGCTCTGCTGATATACAGCCTGCGTGATGCCGACGGCTTCCAGGTAATCTGGCGCTATTTTGCCTGGGCCAATCAGACACTCGCTGTGTTCACTCTCTGGACCATTACGGTCTGGCTGGCACGTGAAAAGAAAGGCCTCACCTTCCTCATCACCTGTATCCCGGCGTTGTTCATGACGGTGGTTTGTGCTACTTACATCTGCATCGCTCCGGAAGGTTTCCGCCTGGGACAGCAGGCAGCCCTGCCCGTCTCATTGTCTGCGCTGGTAATTGCTGCTGGATGGTTCTGGCTCTGGCGGAGAAAGCAGCAGAAAGAAAAATGATGAAATGTGAATCATCAGCCTGTTATACAGACTTCGCCCCTATACGGTTGACCACTCGTATAGGGGCGAATTTTATATCTTCTCCGAAACCTTTCCGGTTTGCAGGAGTTGATTACTTATCTTTTCTTTCTTGTCTTTCTTTTTGTGACCTTTGCTTCTCTGCGGGTTCTCAGGAAATTCATTCCCGTCCCTTTATCAGGCCTTCAGTGCAGCAATCAGTTCTTCTGCAGTCACCAGATCCTGTGTTCCGGTCTGCATGTTTTTCAGCATGACCTTGCCTTCATTCATTTCGTTTTCGCCGGCAATGGCTACAAACGGAATCTGTTTGTTGTTGGCATAGCTCATCTGTTTCTTCATCTTGGCACTGTCCGGATAGATTTCTGCCCGTATGCCTTCAGCTCTTACCTTGGCCAGTATCGGCAGAATGTAGTCGGCCTCTTTTTCTCCGAAGTTGACAAACAGGACCTTGGTGCTGTCAGAAGCTTCCTTCGGATACAGATCTAACTGGTTGAGTACATCGTAGATACGGTCGGCACCAAAGGAGATTCCCACTCCCGATACTCCGTCCATACCGAATACGCCGGTCAGGTTATCGTAACGTCCGCCACCGCTGATGCTGCCAATCTGTACATCCAGTGCCTTTACTTCGAAGATGGCTCCGGTGTAATAGTTCAGACCGCGGGCCAGTGTCAGGTCGAGTTCCACATCCGATGATATGCCCTGACGTGCAACCGTGTTCAGCAGGAATTCACTTTCTTCCACTCCCTTCATACCCGTCTCGCTGGTTGCCAGAATCTCTTTCAGGGTCTGAAGTTTTTCAGTGTTTGATCCGCTCAGCAGGATAATCGGCTGCAGTTTGTCGATAGCTTCCTGAGAGATACCTTTTGAAGCCAGTTCCGCATTTACATTATCCAGACCGATTTTATCGAGTTTGTCGATGGCTACAGTAATGTCGATAATCTTATCGGCCGCACCGATGATTTCCGCGATTCCGGTCAAAATCTTACGGTTGTTGACCTTGATGGAGATGCGGATACCGAATTTGCGGAATACCGTATCAATCATCTGTACCAGCTCTACCTCGTTGAGCAGTGAGTCACTGCCTACCACGTCGGCATCGCACTGGTAGAACTCACGGTAACGTCCTTTCTGAGGGCGGTCGGCGCGCCATACCGGCTGTATCTGGAAACGCTTGAAAGGGAAGGTGATTTCATCGCGGTGCATCACCACATAACGAGCGAACGGAACGGTTAGGTCATAGCGCAATCCTTTCTCACAGAACTTGCCTGCCAGTTTGGCAGCGTTGCGGCTCAACAGCTCTTCATCGGTGATACCGGAAAAGTAATCGCCGGAATTCTGAATCTTGAAAAGCAGCTTGTCTCCTTCCTCGCCGTATTTTCCCATCAATGTAGACAGGTTTTCCATCGAAGGAGTCTCGATTTGCTGAAAGCCATACAGGTAAAATACTTCACGGATGGTGTTGAATATATAGTTACGTTTCGCCATTTCTACGGGCGAAAAATCCCTTGTTCCTTTGGGTATTCCAGGTTTTGTTGCCATAATGAATCAAACTTTAGATTTTATGGATGCAAAAGTACACTAAAAAATCGAATAAAAAAACCAACCACCCTGAATAGCAGGTGGCTGGCTGCAAGTTTTTTATTTATAGAGAAATCACTCTCTGCGGTTCGTGAAAATGGTGATGTAATAAATCAGTGTCGCCAGCGAACTCAATGCGGCTACTACATAGGTATAGGCAGCTGCTTTCAGTGCATCCTGCGCTTGCGCATGGTTGTATGAGCTGGTAATGCCCGAACTTCTCAGCCATACCAGTGCACGGCGGCTGGCATCAATTTCCACAGGCAGAGTGATGAAACTGAACAAAGTAGTCATGGCGAACAGGCAGATACCTATCAGCAGCAGTTGTGGAAAAGTATTGACCATAAGGATACCGGCCAATAATACCCATGACATGATGCTGGATGAAAACTGAACGACAGGTACCAGTGCCGAGCGCATTTGCAGAGGAGCATAGGCGCGTGCATGCTGGATGGCGTGTCCGCACTCATGGGCGGCAACGGCTGCGGCAGCCACACTGCAGGTGCCGTAGACATCACTGCTCAGGTTTACGGTCTTATTGGTTGGATTGTAATGGTCTGTAAGACTTCCCGGAGTGCTGATTACGCGCACATCGTAAATGCCGTTGTCACGCAACATTTTTTCGGCTACCTCCCTTCCGGTCATACCGTTGTTGAGCGCCAGGCGGGAATATTTTTCAAATTTGCTTTGCAGACTGGATTGCACAATATAGCTGATAATGGCAATACCGATAAATAAAATCCAATAATACGTCATCTTTAAATTATTTTTGTTTCACAGAATAAGTAACAAATACTTTGCCAAAATACTAAAAAAGAAAATGAAATAAACATTCTTTACTAAGCTTTTGAAGATTATTAAGAAGCATTTGGATTTTCATGAACTTTTGTCAGTCTTTCTTTTCATTGTGCGGAGGGAAAGGGGATAGAGAGTACCGGAAAATATGACGGGTAGAAAAGCGGTCAAAACCGGTAATATCGGGAGTATAAATTGAAAAGAAGGCTAATTTAGCCACATTTTCTCATTTTATGCATGTTTTTTCAAGAAAAATTCGATACACAAATAGGAATCTGTTAGAAACAAGCTATTTATAAGCTTTTCTCAAAGAGTGAGGTAATGACTTGGCAACGGTTGCTAATTCTGTGATATGCGGTGTATTTCCACCTAAAAACTCTCGCCGACTGCAAAAATACAAAAAAAGAGGATAGGAGTGCAAGTCTTATAAAGTTTTTTCTTGCTTTTCATTCGTATATTCCATTTTGGTAGTCCGTGATATATTGCGTAAACGTCTTTCCCGTCTGTTGCTTGAAGAAACGCATCAGATGGCTGGGGTCGGAAAAGTGGAACTCGTCCGCCAACTGGCTCACGTTGCGGTCGGAGAACAACAACTCGTTTTTCAATTCCTCCAACAGGCGTTGTTTGAGCAAATGGGTGGCGGACACGCCGAACTGCGCCACGACGGAGTTGTTCAGCGTGATGCGACTCACACGGAGCATATCGGCATATTCCTGAACACGCTGCACGGTGCGGATATGCTTTTCGAGCAAGTCCTTGAACTGGAATGCATAATTGTTCTTCGGCACTTCGACCGGCAGACGGTAAGTTTTGGCGTATGCCCGGTTGATAACCACCAACAGATAGTAAAGCACAGATACGATAAGGTTGTAAGTGTCTGCCACAGGATGCAGCAGCTCCTGTTTTATCTTCCCCAAGAGGCGCATATATTCCGCCAGTTCTTCCGGCGCGGCAAACAGGTACGGTGGCGTGTCGGTCTGATAATAATACAGCAGGCGATAGACGAAGAACTTGTCGGCGATGAACGTGTGCATAAAGTCCTCGCGGAAGATAAGGAAAGTGTAGTCCAGTTCCGCTTCATCCACGTGCCATTCCTGTTGCTGGTGCGGCGACAGGAGGAGCACCATATCGTCCCGTAACTCTATTTTGCGGAAGTTTAACAGCACATAGCCATTGGCGCGGCTAAAGAAATAGAAACTGAAAAAATCCGTCTTGAACGTCCGGTGCTCGGTCAAGACACCACAGATGTCCTTGCTCTCGCCTGTGTTGATGTAGAAGTCCACGCCGCAACGTGTCTTGCTGAACGGGACGCTGACCAGTCTTTCGGGGTTGGTTATCGTTTTCATCGCTCTTGTTCTTTGCTTTCTGCAAATATACATCATTCTTTTATCAAAATGGCATATATTCCTCTTTTTAAGGCATAGAGGCATCAGGGGAATCTTCCGAACTTTGCACCCGACAAATCATAAAAGCGTAACATTATGAACGAGAAAGCTATTATCCGGTTGGTGCGCAGCGCCACCTTGAAAATCAATTATGCAGGACACACCATTCTTGTTGATCCCGTATTTGCCGACAAAGGAACCCTGCAATCCGCTCTCGGCGTGTACAAGAGTCCGAGAGTGCATCTGGTAATGCCCATCAGCGAAATCACCGAGGGCGTGGATATGGTACTGCTCACACACAACCACATTGACCATTATGAACCGAGCGTGAAACAACATCTGCCGAAAGACATTCCTTTCTACACCCAGCCGCAAGACAAGGATACCCTCGTGCAGGACGGTTTTACGAATGTGGAAGCAATTGAAAAGAGCAAGACAATAGGCGAACTGACCATCCACCGCACCACGGGCCATCACGGTTTCGGTCAGATAGGTCAGATGATGGGACCCGTGTCAGGCTATGTGTTGATGGCGGAGGGACTTCCGACCATTTATATAATGGGCGACTGCAAATGGGAACCGTGCATCCTTGAAACCGTGGAAAAATACCGTCCCGACTATATTGTAGTAAACAGCGGCGGTGCGGTGTTCCCCGAATTTTCCAAGACGGACGGCTGCATCATCCCCGACGAGCAGGAAGTGATGGCGATGCTCGACACGTTCCCCGCACACATCAAACTGATAGCCGTGCATATGGATGCCATTGACCATTGCCAGACCACGCGCGAAATCCTGCGTAACGAAGCCCGCCACCACGGGGCGGATATGAGCCGACTGATTATACCGGAAGACGGGGAGAGCCTTGAGTTGTAAATAATGGAAACAATCAAGGAAATAGACGTACAGAGCGTTATGACAAAATCTGCGCTGCCAGTCGGCGGATATTCGGTCAATCCTTACGTGGGCTGTCCTCACGCCTGCAAGTATTGCTACGCATCGTTTATGAAACGCTTCACCGGACATACAGAGGCGTGGGGCGAGTTTTTGGACGTGAAGAACTGGAAACCGATAGCCAATCCGCACAAATATGACGGTGAACGCATTGTAATAGGTTCTGTGACGGACGGTTACAACCCCAATGAGGAACAATTCCGCCGTACCCGCAGGCTGCTCGAAGAACTGCGTGGAAGCAACGCCGAGATTATGGTATGCACGAAGTCCGACCTCGTCCTGCGTGACCTCGACTTGTTGAAACGTTTTCCCAAGGTAACAGTGTCGTGGTCGGTCAATACGCTTGACGAGCAGTTCCGTGTTGATATGGACAACGCCGTGAGCATAGAACGCCGCCTGAAAGCGATGCGCCAAGTCTATGAGGCAGGCATCCGTACCGTGTGTTTCGTCTCGCCCATATTTCCGGGAATAACCGATGTGAAGGCGATTATCGAGGAAGTGAAAGGATATGCCGATTTGATATGGCTTGAAAACCTGAACCTGCGCGGGCAATTCAAAGGAGGGATAATGGCATATATCCGTGAGAAGCATCCCGAACTCTTCCCATTATATGAGGAAATATACAACAAGAAAAGGCTTGATTACTGGCAAGCATTGGAACAGGACATATCCCGGTATGCACAAACGCAAGGCTTTCCCTATCGGGTGAACGATTTGCCTTACGGACGCTCGGAAAAAGGAAAGCCTGTCATCGTGAACTATTTCTACCACGAAAAAATCAGGCTCAAAAAATAAGATGTATATAAATTCCCGCTATGGGATGATAGCAAACAACTTCGGTATGCCCGAAACACAAACTTGCTACCATAAAAACAGAGTTCAGACTTTAAAACAACTCATAAACTTTGGGCAACTCAAAGGACTGCTCGCAGCTTCTTTCGGAAGCAAACGGGGGCGTTCAGGGGGCAACCCCACTGGCTCATTGGGGAGTTTTTAGCATGAGCGTCAGCGGTGCGTGAAGAAAACGCCATAATGAGCTATGGCTTTTGTTCCCAAAAGCCTGCGGCGGTGTCGGTTTTCCCTTGTCGGTCGGCAGAACGGAAGTCCGTCTGGCCAGCCTGCGGATGGCGATACTCACCTCCGTTGCTTCCACAGCAGGCTTGATGATGAATGAAAATCCGATGAATTGATGAATGGGCGACTTAACATACTAAAAGTCATAGCGATACATGCTCAACATTCTTTCATCAAACCGCTTGTCAAAAGAAAAGCGATGAGTAAGGCTGTGTCCGTTTTCTCTTTTCATCAGCCATATCCTTTTGTTGAGAGTTTGATGAGGATGTAAACCGCTGTTATTCTTTATGTTTATATATACTTTCATCAATTCATCAAAATAATAAATAGCACTCATGCAAATTACCATGCCGTATTCCGGCAGACTTGCAGGCAAGTCTGAAAGTTTTGAATTATTGAGAAGTGAAGATAACGCATTGATGTTCTGTAATATACGACCTAAACAACCGTTCAACAAACCCGTTCACAAAACATTTGGCGACGAAAAGAAAAATAGCACTTGTCTGTCTTTTCGCAAGCACAGCCTTTCCAACAGGGCGTTGCGTACCCTTGCGGCATTGGGTGTGTTGATACGGAAAGCGATTGCCACGACCATTGGCAGGGCATACGCCTCCGCACAATAACCGTTGGGAAGTCTGATGCGCCTTTCCACATCGCAAGGCTTCAGCACTCCGCTTTTGTACACGGCTCGGATGGCGGCACGGAGTGTCGGGGCGATTACATCGAACAGCCTTACCAACTCCATTTCGTTCATCCACACGTTGGCGGCATCGGACGGCACGGCAATCCTGCCGCACCCGTCCATCGTGATTGTTGTCCGTTCCATAGACTGTGCGTTATAGGACGAAACGTCCGCTTATCTTGCTCTCAAAGGCGGATATGTCGTTTTCAAGTTTAGCGTTGGTCACCTTCGCGTAAATTTGCGTGGTGGTTATATTCGTATGCCCCAAAATCTTGCTCACGCTCTCTATCGGCATACCGTAATTCAATGCCAAAACAGCGAATGAATGGCGGCTCAAATGGAATGAAACCGGCTTTTCTATCCCGCATTTCTTCGCCACAGCCTTGATGCGTTTGTTCACCATGTCAAGCGAGCCGATGTTGAAAAGTCGCTTGTCTCTTCTGAACGGCTCGTAACGCCTGATTATCTGCATGGGGATGTCCATCAGCTTGATTTGGAACGGTACGCCCGTCTTTTGGCGTTTCGACACAATCCATGATGCGCCATTCATCTCAACGATGTTGTCGGTGGTCAGGTTCTTGATGTCCGTGAACGAGATGCCAGTCCAGCAACCGAACAGGAACAAATCCCTCGCCAATGCGAAGTTGGGATTGTCCAGACTGATTGTACTCAACGCCTGAATTTCATCTTCCGTGAGAAAGCCTCGTTCCTTGTGGTCGGGGTCAACGTGGTACATCGCAAACGGGTTTCTCGGTATCTTGCCATTGTAGTGCGCCGTGGTGACGATGTGTTTCAACGGTATGGAGTATATCCACACGGACGATTGCGCCAGCCCGACCTCGTTTCGCAGGTACAGGCAGTAGTCACGGATGAAATCCTCCGTCAATTCGTTCATCGCCATGTCCGTCCGCTTGTACTGCCTCTTAATAAACTCCGCTACGTATTTGCGGACGGTCAGGTACTTCTGGTACGTACGCTTGGAGCGGTCTTTGCCCACCCGCTTGGCAAACGCCTCATTCTCCTTGTCAAAGGCTCGTAACAATGTTTCATACTCCGTGCCGATGCCTTGATAGGCGTTGCGTACCATTTCAGCCGTGACAAATGCCTCACGGTCGGAAAGCCGCTGGTAGTGCTTCGTTATCTGCGCCTTGATGTTGTCAAGCGCATAGTTCACCGTCACCGCCTCGCGGCTCTTGCCTTTCGCCCTGTTGCCTTTAGCATCCCACAAATCCTTGGAGATACGCTGCTTGCAACTGAACTGTGCGATAGTCCCGTTGATTGTAACCCGTCCCATGATGGGGACAATTCCATTCTTTTCCTTGCTTCCGTTTACATAGAAGACGGTCTTGAAAGTACTCCTCATAATCCTTGCTTTTTGTTTGGTGCAAAATTAGTTTATGGGAGTTGTAAAGGCAGAATGTAAACCTACGCAGAACGCAGAAATAGAGACCGTTAGTGTTAAATGTGCATCAGGTGTTGGGTAATGATTTGGAAGTGCATCTATTGCTGTAATCCGCCCAAATCCGTTTTTCCGCCCTTATATCATTCCGTGCCACCCGAAGCCAAACCCTCTGACCGTCAGTGAGAATGCTCAAATTCGCTTTATTCTGCGTTTTATCCTATTATTTTCATAAAAAATAAAGAATTTGTTTGGCCGTTTCAAAAAAAGGCTATATCTTTGCACTCGCAATCGGGAAATAACCGATGCGCAAAAGGATTGATTCGCTAGCTCAGCAGGTAGAGCACAACACTTTTAATGTTGGGGTCTTGGGTTCGAGCCCCAAGCGGATCACTCGATAAAGAAGCGACTGTCTCAAAAGGGTGGTCGCTTTTTTATTTTTACCGCCTTGCGGGGTAAAATTGTTTGGCTTGGCAGCCTGGCAGGGCGAAAAACGGCTCAGTAGAAATTTAGTGGGGATAAATTTGTAATCTAATCGAATAGTTCTTTA
>ERZ791895.93-NODE-93-length-98175-cov-39.127742_pt1 | contig 98175 bp, 90 predicted proteins | sample MGYA00510153_ERZ791895 | MGnify/ENA primary metagenome ERZ791895 (study PRJEB30046, sample SAMN00792064) | human gut metagenome | study: EMG produced TPA metagenomics assembly of the A metagenome-wide association study of gut microbiota in type 2... | reverse complement strand
CTCTCGCTACCTATTAAAGTCAATCAGTAGCGAGAGCGGCCGCACATTTTGTGGTATATGTCAACTGTTTTTTATGAAAAAAGGAAAAAATATGGTTAGACCCCCTTCATTAAAAATCTAACCATAATATTACAAAGCATTAACTAAATGACATTGACCTGTGAACTGTAACGTATAATAACTTCTCGCCAAATTGGCCAGAAGTTGGGGATGTTGCCCCAACAAGCAATTTTTGATTTTTGGACCGCAAGGGAAAACTTCAAAAATGAGTGAACCTGTACAGGTTTACACTGCTTGCCAATTTGTGAGACCGCAGTTTTTGACCTGAGCATATTCATTCGCAAATGCGCCTTACTTCTTCTAAAAACAATTCTGCTGCTCTGGAGAATTGCTGTTCCCTTCTCCAAATCAGCCGCATAGGAGAGTTGATTGTCGGAAGAATGGGACGAAAGCACAAGATGCTTTCCGCACCTGTGTTGACCAGTTTGTCAAACCCCAGCGCATAGCCCAAGCCCTCTCGTACCAAAATGGAGGCATTGAAAATCAAATCATAGGTGGCGACGATATTTAGCCGGTCATAGTTCTTTTGCAGCCATTGGGGCATTTCGTTGGTAGCGCCCTGTCTGGACACGATAAGGGGTAGCTCCGTGAGTTCCTCTATGGCAATTGCAGCTTTAGACACCATGGGACTATCTTTGCGCATAATCAGTCCCCATGTATCTGTGACAGGCAAATCAAAATACGCATACTTGCTAAGATCAATGTTCTGAACAACAACAGCAAAATCAAGTAGCCCTTTATCCAACCGCTCACAGACTGTTTCTGCATTTCCACTATACAGATGGAAGTGCAGATTTTCATATTCAGCCCGAAGCTGTTTTGCGGCTTTGGCAAGCAGAGACATCCCATCCGATTCCGCACAACCGACGTAAATATCTCCGCCGTTAAACGCATTCAAGGAAGCAAATTCCGTGGTGGTCAAATCCACCATTTCAAGAATGTCCAAGGCTCGCTTATAAAGAATGTCTCCCTCTGGGGTCAGACGAATGTTATAGTTTCCACGGACAAAGAGCTTTTGCCCCAGTTCTTCCTCTAACTCTTTGATCTGTTTGGATAAGGTGGGCTGGGTCACATGAAGTTTCAGCGCTGCACCTGTCATGCTTTCTTCTCTGGCTGCCTCCACAAAATATCGTAGCACTCGCAGTTCCATTTCATATTCCTCCCGCTAGTAGTAACTACATGATAGCACGCATAGATATTCTTTTCAAGAATGGCTGTGCATAATTTATAACAATTTGCTATTCGGCACATTTGGATTTACAATGAAATTAGGAGGTGACATTGAATTGACTTTAGACGAATTTCTAAACTATATGGACAGCGGAAAAGAAGTGATCGCCGGTTCTGAAGTTCACCAGTGTATGTGTGCGCTTTCTGGGGAGGCGATTCGACTGACCATGGAACTAAATGGTAGCTACCACACTGCTGGTGAAATCGTTTCCTTGATGCGGCAAATCACCGGGCGGCAAGTGGATGACAGCTTTGCATTATTTCCGCCATTCAACACGGACTGCGGCAAGAATCTAAGAATTGGAAAGAATGTGTTCTTCAATTCAGGCGTAAAAATTCAAGATCAAGGCGGCGTGACCATTGAGGACGGCGTACTGATCGGCCATAATGTGGTGATTGCTACATTAGATCACAGCCTTGACCCCAGCCACCGGGGAAATATGATCCCTGCCCCCATTCATATAGGCCAAAATGTGTGGATTGGCGCAAACGCAACTATCTGTAAAGGCGTGACGATTGGAAACGGTGCGGTGATTGCCGCAGGAGCTGTGGTGACGACAGATGTACCAGAAAACACCGTATATGGCGGTGTTCCAGCAAAACTTATCAAGGAAATTTAGGAGGATTTTATGATGATGAAAACAGCAGAATTGGTGTTGACGAATGATTGGGATAAGACTTTTCCCAAGAGCGACAAGGTAGATCACAAGAAAGTGACCTTTGTGAACCGCTACGGTATCACACTGGCAGCGGATATGTATATCCCGAAGAACGCAGAAATAAAGCTGGCAGCTATCGCTGTTTCGGGTCCTTTTGGTGCGGTAAAAGAACAGTCCTCTGGTCTCTATGCCCAGACCATGGCGGAGCGTGGATTCCTGACCATCGCATTTGACCCGTCCTTTACCGGTGAGAGCGGCGGTGAGCCTCGCTATATGGCTTCTCCTGACATCAACACCGAGGACTTTCAGGCGGCTGTGGATTTCCTGTCGGTACAGGACAACGTAGACCCTGAGAAGATCGGCATCATCGGTATCTGCGGTTGGGGCGGCATGGCACTGAACGCAGCTGCACTGGATACCCGTATCAAGGCCACCGTTGCTTCCACCATGTACGACATGACCCGTGTAAATGCCAATGGCTATTTCGATTCCGAGGATTCTGCCGACGCACGTTTCGCCAAGCGGCAGGCCCTCAATGCCCAGCGGACGGTAGATTACAAGAACGGAAGCTATGCCTTGGGCGGCGGTGTGGTTGATCCTCTGCCGGAGGATGCGCCGTTTTTCGTGAAAGATTACTATGACTACTACAAAACCCAGCGTGGCTATCACTCCCGCAGCCTGAATTCTAATAACGGCTGGAATGTGATTGGCTGTATGTCTTTCCTGAATCAGCCTATTTTGCAGTACAGCAATGAAATTCGCAGTGCCGTGCTGGTGATGCACGGAGAAAATGCACACTCTTGCTATTTTGGTCGTGATGCCTATGCCAACATGGTGCAGGACAATCCTTATGCCGATAACAAGGAACTGCTCATTCTTCCGGATACTTCGCACACCGATCTCTACGATGGCGGTGGCAAGGGCGCTATTCCTTTTGATAAGCTGAAAGAGTTCTTCCATGCAAATCTGAAATAAATACCGGGAGGCAATGATGCGAATTCTTGTATTAAACGGTAGTCCCCGCCTGAATGGCAACACCATGGACATGGTGAACGGATTTAAGGCCGGAGCCGAAGAAGCGGGTCATACCGTACAAATTGAAAACGTAGCTCACATGAATGTCCATGGCTGCATGGGCTGCGACTATTGCCGGGAAAAGGGCGTTTGCGTCCAGAAGGATGATATGCAGAAGCTCTACCCGGAGATTTTGGCGGCGGATATGTTGGTGTTTGCCTCTCCCATCTACTATTTCACCCTGTCCGCTCAACTGCAAAGTGTGATTCACAGAACCTATTCCATTGACATTCCGAAGAACGTTAAAAAGACCGCCCTCATTATGAGTTCCGGCAGTCCCTTTGTGTACGGTCCCGCTATTGCCCAGTATTATCAAATCGTGGAATACTGGCAGGTGGAGAACGTTGGAATTTTTACCGCCAATGGAAAAGTAAATCACTCCAAAGAAAAATGGGACGAACTATATCGGTTCGGAAAATCCCTGTAAGAAAGAGGTAATGATTATGAGCAAAAAAGTGTTGATTATTTCTACCAGCCCCCGAAAGGGCAGCAACTCCGACGCACTGGCGGAAGAATTCGCCAAAGGCGCACAGGAGGCCGGTCACGAGGTTGAGAAAGTCAGTCTCATTGGCAAAGACATTCAGTTCTGCCGTGGCTGTCTGGCTTGCCAGAAAACAAAGCGCTGTGTGATCCATGATGACGCTGATACCCTTGTGCAGGAGAAGATGCTGAGCGCCGATGTGTTGGTGTTTGCCACTCCCATCTACTACTACGAGATGTGCGGCCAGATGAAAACTTTGTTGGATCGGGCAAACCCCTTGTACCCCTCCGACTATGCCTTCCGGGATGTCTACTTCATTGCAACCGCCGCAGAGGATGGTGACGATGTTTGGACTCGTGCTGCCAGCGGTCTGGAAGGCTGGATTGCTTGCTTCCCGAAGGCGCATCTTTCTGGTGTGATCTTTGGCGGCAACGCCACTGCCGTGAACACCATTCAGGGAAACCCAGCTATGGAGAAAGCCTATGAGGCAGGAAAGGCCATCCAATGAATAAGCTGGGCTTTGGCTTTTTAAGACTGCCCAAAACTGGCGATGAGATTAACTATCCGCTCCTCAATGAGATGGTCGATGCCTTTCTATCTCATGGCGGCACTTATTTCGATACTGCCTATACTTATTTGGACGGCAAAAGCGAAATTGCCCTCCGGGAATCTCTGGTGAAGCGCCATCTGAGGGAATCCTTTATCCTTGCGGATAAGCTGCCGGGTTGGAAGATTCAGTCCCATGCCGATTGCCAAGTTTACTTTGAAGAGCAGTGCCAGCGGTGCGGTGTAGATTATTTTGATGTCTATCTGCTTCACTGGCTGAACCGGGACAATTACAGAATCTGCGAAAAGTTCGACGAATTTGCATTCCTTCGGGAACTGAAAGCGTCGGGAAAGGCAAAGAAAATCGGCTTTTCCTATCACGACAGCGCAGCTCTGTTGGACGAGATTCTCTCCGCCCACCCGGAAGTGGATATTGTCCAGCTCCAGATCAATTATCTGGACTGGGACAGCACCGCCATTGAGTCTGGAAACTGCTATCGGGTGGCGGAAAAACACGGAAAATCCATCGTGGTGATGGAGCCGGTCAAGGGTGGAACGCTGGCGAGTCTCCCGACGGAAGCAGAGAAACTGTTTCGGAACATCCACCCGGATGGCAGCATGGCGTCCTGGGCATTGCGTTTCGTACAGAGCTTGCCGCAAGTAGATACCGTCCTCAGCGGTATGAACTCTATGGAGCAAATGCTGGACAACTTGCAGGATGTTTCGCCTCTGATCGAAGTAGAACAAGCGGCGGTTAAACAGGCGGTAGCCATTATTTCCGCCCAGACGGCCATTCCATGCACCGGCTGCCGCTACTGCGAGAGCCATTGCCCCAAGAAAATCGCCATCCCGGACTACTTTGCCATGTACAACGAGGTGCGCCGCTACCCTGCCGATGACTGGAAGATTCAGCCCGCCTACGATCAGTTCGCCTTGTGCCACGGAAAGGCGTCGGACTGCATCACCTGCAAATCCTGTGAGCGGAATTGCCCCCAGCATTTGCCCATTGTGGATCATTTGATTCAAGTTGCAAAAGTGTTTGACCAATAGGAGGTGTATGCCCCAATGAAATTGCTTTCCTTACTGATTGTATTATCCATATTTTTCTCGGCTTGCGGCTCGGTACAGAACACAGCTCCAGGAAGCACAGTATTGACCTACCCTCCTGCGACCATTACAGAATCTTCGCAAAAAGAAGCAAAGCCATCTCAAACTGAGTCGGTAGTACAGGAGCAATCATCAGAAATTCTATCGGAGGAGAGTGAGCCTGTGAAAATACAAATAACAGTTGGCGATATAACCTTTATCGCCGTGCCGGAAGAAAACACTTCCACAGAAGCATTTCTTGCCTTGTTACATGAACAACCCCTCACGGTGCAAATGTCCGATTATGCCGGGATGGAGAAGGTTGGCTCTCTGGAAACTACCCTGCCGAGAAATGACTCACAGATCAGTGTGGGCGCTGGCGATGTGATTCTGTATCAAGGAAATCAGATTACGATCTATTATGGAACCAATTCGTGGAGCTTTACGAAGTTGGCCGTCATTGAAGGTGCAACTAAAGAAAGCCTTTTAGAAGCGCTTGGTACTGGAGACGTGGAAGTGACATTTTCGCTTGAACAATAAGTGGAAAACTCAAACAAAAAAACGGAATATTTGATTTTAAGGAATTTCAAATTCATATCTGAACTGCCATTTTGGTTGACAGTAATAGCACTAAAGAGGAAGTCTACGACCAGATGCTCTGCATCGGTGCGGTAGGCTTTCTTTTTTTTGTTTAATACAAGAAGTCTTCATCTAAAGCCTCACCTTACCTCATATCAGATTTAGAAGCTTGACTGTAAAATCTACTCACTCGGAATGGAACGGATAGGATAAGTATTACTATAATCAGTATTATTAATATCAGTATTATTACATTGTGCTTTTGACAACTCTTGAATTGTCAAAAGCACAATTCTGGAATGATCGAAAACACAATTCAAGAATTGTCAATCCACATAGAAAATGGGCTGACTTTATGTAGCCAGCCCATTTTTATCAGGTATAAATCAGTTCTGCAAAAATGATTTCTTCTGCCTGTGCCTTAATCATATTCATGTGTCGCACCCATGCCAGTTGCTGTGTCTCCTTATCCGGTGCCGGATTTATCTGGAGCAATTCCGCCTGAATTCTTGCCAACCTCGCTTGAGCCGTTTCATCAATCTCTTTTAGATGCGGAAATAGTTTTTCAGTCAACACCAGATCACTGTATAAAAACGGGGCGTTTTTCTGTAAATATTCCCTGCGCAAGTGACCGTATTTGCCCAGCTGGATAGTTGCCCCACAGCTGAGTTTTATGTCCGGAATAAGGTAATCTCCATTGCAATGGTACGTTAATTTTTGATTCATAATGATACCTCCAATCAATTATTTGGAAGTATTGTAAGCGTGAGTATGGAATCAGTCTCTTTAACTTGTGGAAATTCCTGTTTCCCAAGACACGGCCTGGCGGGTGACGTGAAGCTTCCGGACCAGCTGTTCCCGGGACATTCCCTGTTCCTTTCTCAATTTTACAATATTTTTCCCTACTGTATTCTTCATGGCGATACCTCCCGGAACCATTTTATAACGGATCTGTATTATGGTTTCATATTACCTGCCTTTGGTTCCGGTGTCACGCAACAATCTGTTGCACCCTTATAATATAAGGCGTTTTCCATGTCGGAGCAAAGCTATTTCAAATGTTCCTCGCATCCAAGCATCCGTTCCTCGTAGCCGTCCAGTTTCCAGTCCAGCCTTGCCAGGACCTGGTTCAGCTCATTGATTCGGGCCACAATCCGCTCCCGCTGTTCCAAAAGAAGGTTTTTTCTGGCCTGGATGGTGGAGGTTCCCTGATGGAACAATGTCACATATTCCAGCAATGTCTCCACAGAAACCCCTGCACTGCGCATGCACTTGATATACTCCACCCAATGGCAGTCATCCTCGGAATAATTGCGGATGCCGCCGGACGTGCGGCCCACATGGGGAAGAAGGCCGATTCGCTCATAGTAGCGCAGTGTATCGGCCGATATGTCATATTGTCTGCTTACCTCTGCTATGGTCAAACCTTCATCAGCTCCTTTACACTGTAATCTAGTATGAATCGATACATCTGAGTTCATATCCGCGGCTGCCAAGGCCAAGAGAATGGGCGGCCTCCACGGTGTGTATCCCGTTCCGGGATTCTATTCGCTCTATCAGAGCAGCCTTTCCGCCATCCTCAGAAGCGTATACCGCATCCACGCACGCCTGGTCCAGGGCCACAGGGTCAGTGGAGGCGAAAATGCCGATGTCCCCCATTTCCGGATCATGTGGATGGGCGTCGCAGTCGCAGTCCACGGATAAACGGTTGGCCACATTGATGTACACTATATTTTCCCGGCCCATATAGTCCATGACGGAGCGGTCAGCGTCCGCCATGGATTCCAGGAATGAATCGTGGTCAGCTGTGAATACATCCTCAAACCTGGTGCTGGTGCCGGAAGAATGAATCCATATCTTGCCGTAAGAAGATGCCAGGCCAATGGACATGTTCTTTAAGGCTCCGCCAAAGCCTCCCATGGCATGGCCCTTGAAATGAGAAAGCATGAGCATGGAATCATAGCTTTGAAGATGGGAGCCCACATAGTTTTCCGTCAGATGAAAACCGCCTGTTACCGGAAGGGGCATGTGGTCCTCCTCGTCCAGGATATCACAGGGTGCAATGGCTGTGAACCCATGGTCCCGCATGGTTTCCCAGTGATCCTTGGAAGTGTTCCTTCTTCCCTCATAGGCAGTGTTGCACTCAACAATGGTACCCTTAAGTTCCTGTACAAGGTTCCTGATAAGTTCTGGTTGCAGAAAGTTACGGCCACCCGGTTCACCTGTGGAGATCTTCACCGCAACGCTGCCGGGTAACGAGATACCCAATGCATGGTAAATCCGGACCAGGCTTTCCGGTGTGATTTCCTTTGTCATGTAAACAATAGACATAATGATTGTCCTCCTTGAAATGTTGTCAGGCTGTAGTCCGCATATCGGCAGTCTGCGTTTCAGCAGTTCTTACAGACTGTGGTGCAGAATGTCCAGGACAGGTAAAACCCCTGACAGATGGCCTGTTGGGGTGATAAATCCTGGATATAATGAGAGTCTACAACTTAAAGTCAACTCCAAGTCAAGAGGGATTGTGTAGAATGTTTGTAAAATGTTCTTAAAATGTCCAAAAACCTAAAATGTCGTAAAGCGCAATTTAATCCCGCAATCAGTCCCCGCCTTTTCAATATCCCGGATAACGGTCTGGTTCGGCTTAAAGGCCACGAAATCAGTGTAAATGACATCCTGAATGCGGCTGCTGTCCAGGTCCTCTAACGGTAAGGATACGATTTTTTCTGATTCATCGTAGAATGTGACCGTGTTTTTCTCCTCATCAAGCTTATAGGCAAGCGCCGTTTGTTTCCAGTGTTTCCACGCTGCCGGTCACTACCCTGACCCCATAGATACGGTTATCATAATCACTCATGTGAACAAACCCGTCAATGGGATCCATGGCCGTGATATCGTGAGTATCCTTTTCCGTACCCGTGAGCATAATCCAGTGCACTGCTCCGCTTTTCCGCCTTACCTTTACAATGGGATACATTTTTTCTTCCAGCAGGCGGTCGATGCTCTCACTGGCTGTACCGCAGTCCAGCCGGACCCTGGCATAGGGCAATGCCTGTTCCAGTTCCTTCCACACAATGGAGCCCTGGCCGTTGTAAACATTATTTTCATTGAAAACCTGATTTAGTTCCCCCGGTGAAAAACTGTGTATTCCCTGAGCGGTCAGGGATGCGGCGATACAGCTGGTCAGGCATCCGGAACTTCCCATGGTGTCCTTGGAAATGCCCAGAGGACTGCTGCTCCAGCGCGTATCACGCTGGGAATATGAGGTATAGATTTTATTATCCACTGCAGCTTCATGATAATTCATACCGGCTATCACGGTGCCGGCGTCCCTGTTTCTTGTCATGAATACAGCCATACCGGCTGCTAAGACCAGTATGGCGGCCAGGACTGACACAATCAGACATTTGTTTTTTCCCTGCTTTAGTCCTGTTTTTTCTTCTGTTGTTGGTTCCATATAAAATCGTTGCTCCTCCTTACGATTTATTACGATTCCCGTACCAGGTTTCCCACTGTTCACGGCTTCCGTAATACACGTTCATGTCAATGAAGGTCTCTTCTCCTTCATATCCCGCCAGACGCTGGCGGTTGGTATACTGCCACAGCAGCCATGGTTTTCCGTCTGTGCGGGGCTTTGTCTTTACGTTGCGAATCCAGAGGGGATATTGGTCAAATCTTCCGCGGATGTACAGGTTCCAGGATTCCTCCGTGGCATAGATGACAGGAACCATCCCGTACTGTCTTTCCAGACCTTCAAGCAGGACCGCAAGCTCCTGCTCCACATCCGCCGGGTTTGGAGGATTGGCAGCCTTGTCTCCGTAAAACTCCACGTCAACTGCCGGCGGAAGCATCCCGTCCCCGGGGGGCAGACACTGAATGAAATGCGCCAGCTGGTCTTTTCCGCTGCTGTCAAAGCTGAAAAAATGGTATGCTCCCACAGCCAGTCCTGACAGGGCCGCCCCGGACCAGTTCTGAGAAAATTTCTCATCTATATGGGAGCTGCCCTCCGTGGCTTTGATGTAAGCAAAATCAATATCCTGCTGCCCCAGTACTACCCAGTCAATTTCTCCCTGATAATGGGACACATCCACACCGCGCACCGGATAACGGGTTCTGGAAGGATTATTTAAGAGAATCCGTCCGTTCCATATCAGATAAGCCATGATGCCGGCAGCAAAGGCTGCCAAAACAACCAGCGCGGCCAATATGCGGAGCCATTTGTATCTGCGTTTCATTTTCCATCCTGCTTTCCGGAACCTGTATCCGTATATTTTATCAAGATATACGATAGAGATATCGCAAGGTTCACGTTTTATTATTTATTATTATGCATGACTTGTCCCGGCTTTTCAAGTGCAAATGATTAAAACATAATCGTTTCCGGGTTAAAACACAATAAAAGGATGCGTCTGCTCTTGTTTGGAGCCTGCATCCTTTTATTACAGATAAACAATGCGCTATTTATTATCATGTTTCAGCAAGGCGGGATTATTCCCACTTCCGGCTTTCTGCGCGTCACACGCCTTTTACGCAGTCACGCCCTTGCCTGAAGCCGCCTTATCAGCCTCCGTATCCTTAGCCAAAAGCTTGCGGATGCCTTCAAAGGCAACAATCACGCCCAGAATCAGAAGAAGAATTGCGAACACCAGCTGAAGGGCATTGCCGAATACAAACTGGTTTGACAGGGCTGATACGAGGTCCTTTATTTTGAGAGTCAGGGCCGTAAAGGTGACGCCCAGCATGATGACCATGGGCCCCCAGAGCATAACGCCCTGTCTGTGGGTCTTTTTCAAGAATACGGCGCAGGCAATCAGGGCCAGTGCGGAAAGCAGCTGGTTGGCAGAGCCGAACAGCGGCCAGATGCTTGCATAACCTGCCCTGGATAACGCATAGCAGAGAGCCAGTGTCAGTATGGTGGAGAAGTATTTGTTTGTCAGCACCTTGTTCAGGGAACTCTGCTTTGCCGGATCAATATCATCATTGGTGAAAAATTCCTGGAAAGCAATACGGCCCACACGTGCCACTGAATCCAGGCTGGTCAATGCAAATGCGGAAATGGACAGCGTTATCAGCGTATAGCTGATGGAATCCGGCATTCCCAGTGCGGTAAGGAACATGGCGATGGCCTTAGCAAATACCTGGGGAGGCGTACCGGTGGGAAGGCCTTCGCTGGTAGCCAGCGCACCCACAGCAATCAGCGCGGTGATGGCCAGAAGGCTCTCTAACAGCATGGCGCCAAAGGATACCGGCAGCATGTTCTTTTCATTTTTAATCTGCTTGCTGGCTGTTCCGGAGGATACCAGCGCATGGAAGCCGGATACGGCACCGCAGGCAATTGTAACGAACAGGGTTGGAAACAGATAGGAAATATTTCCCTTTGCATCTGTAAACACAAATGATGTAAAGGAGGGAAGGTTGATGGCCGGATTATAAACACATATTCCCAAAACCGCACCGATAATCATGGCCAGCAGCAGGTAACTGTTCAGATAATCCCTGGGCTGAAGCAAGGCCCATACCGGAGTCACGCAGGCAACAATCACATACAGGAATACGAAAATGAGCCATGCGCTCTGGGGCACATAGACGGGAAACGCCAGTCCAAGCGCAACAGCCAGCACAAGAAGGCCGATGGCAACCAGGGTGTTTACCAGTTTGCTGCATTTTCCATACTTCAGGAAGCATCCCAATACAACCGCAAATGCAATGAATAAAAGAGATGTGGTGGCAACGGCTCCGTTAGCAGCGATTCTCTCGCCGGTGGCGGCATCAAAACCATTGAATGTGCCTGCCACAATGTCAGCAAAGGCAGCCACTACCAGGATGGAGAACAGCCAAGTAAATAAAAGGAACAGCCTTTTACCAAGCTTGCCGATATAGACCTCGATTATGTAGCCTATGGAACGGCCCTTGTTCTTGACGGAAGCATACATGGCGGCAAAATCCTGAACCGCGCCAAAGAATACGCCTCCCAGAAGAATCCACAGCATGACGGGCAGCCAGCCGAACATGGCGGCCTGGATGGGTCCGTTGATGGGGCCTGCTCCCGCAATGGAGGCAAACTGGTGGCCGAATACCACATTGGTATCAGCCGGCACATAGTCCACACCGTCCTCCATCTCATAGGCCGGTGTCTTTGCATCGGGGTCAACGCCCCATTTCTTTGCCAGATATCTGCCGTAAAGCAAATAGGCACCGCCTAATACCACTACGGCTAAAAGCATCATCACTAAACCATTCATCATCAAGTCTCCTCACATATATAAAGTAGGTTTCAAAGAGTTTGTTCAGGCAATGCCTCAACATCATGCCGCAGCATCCTGCCCTGAAAAGAATAATGACCGGGCCCGTAAAAAGAAAAGGTCCCTGCACCTTGCGATGCAGAGACGAATCAATCCGCGTTACCACTCTGTTTGCCGCCCCGTTAAAAGAACAGCCCCTTAAGTTCCTGCTGCTCTCAGTCAGCCGGAATCTTTGTTAACGGAAAGAAACCCGTCCATCCCTACTATCCTCCCTCTCAGGAAAGGGGTTCAGAACAGAAGCTGTTGGGTGAGGCCATGATTCCTCGCGCGCGCCCTTCCACCAGCCGGGCTGCTCTCTGTGCCGGAATCTGAAACCATGACATGTCCCAGTCATTGCTTTTCTCAAGTATCAAACTCTTGATGTCAAGAAGTTTACCACTTTAACACAGAGAAATCAATGATATTTTAACACTTTTTTTATACTTTATTTATATATTGTTCATAACTACAGGTTATACAGATGCCGGTCCCTCCGTCTTACGGGATATGGCGTCTTTCACAATGGCCTGCACCAATCCCTGTATATGGTATGTTCCGGCAGTGATATCTGCTTTTGTTCCATGCTTTTTTAGCTCTTCTGCCGTTATATCCCCGATGCATACAAACTTTGTCTGCCCTGACCTTTGTCCTGGTTTTATAACCAGGCCACTTGAAAGGTAAGCCCTTACCCCGGATGCGCTGGCAAAGGTAATGTAATCAAATCCCTCTTCCTCAGGAGATTTGGCATCCGCCGGACCTTCTGTATCCTCCGTACTCTGCTCATTCACCGGCCTGCCTTCAACCTGGTAAAGAACAATATCATCATAAACCAGTCCGGCTTCTTCCAGTATTCTGGTAAGAACCGGGGAGCCGCCCCTGGAACGGGCAATCAGGATACGGTCGCTGCCGGTAAGGACGGATGCCAGCCCCTGCGCCAGTGCCTCTGCGCAGAAGGAATCCGGCATATAGTCTGCGTGGAAACCGAAATTCGCCAGTTCCCTGCCGGTGCCGTCGCCGATAACGGCAAATTTCACATGACCGAGTGAGCGGTAATCCCTGCCGGCCTGCTGCATTCCCTGAAAGAACAGGCGCACGCCGTTGGCGCTGGTAAATATCAGCCATGTATATGCGGACAGGTTCCTGTAAGCTTCCTGCATGGCAGGATCTGCTGCATGGGAAATCACTTCCATTTCCAGGATTGGGCGGGCCTCTCCTCCCTCCTGTTCCAGGGCATGCCCAAGGCTGTCTGTAAAATGCCGTGTGCCAATCATGCCGATTCTGTATCCGGCCAGAGGACCGGTAAAACTGCATTTCATATCGCAGTTCATATGAAAGGAGGCGGTTTCGCCCACAACAATGACGGCCGGGGTGCCGATCCCCTCCTCCATGACCTTGGCGTGAATCCCTGAAAGCGGCGCCCGGACTACCTTCTGGTCCGGCAGCGTGCCCTTTTCAATGACAGCCGCAGGCGTGTCCGGGGCCAATCCTCCCCCAATCAGCCTGGCTGTAATGGCCGGAAGCTGTCCCAGGCCCATTAAGAACACCAGAGTGCCCGGCAGGGACCCGTATGTTTCAAACTCAGGGGGGAGACAGTCCTTTCCGTCCAGGGTGTGGCCTGTAATCACATGGAAGCTTCTGCTTACCCCCCGGTGGGTTACGGGTATCCCGGCGCATTCCGGGACCGCTATGGCGGATGTCACGCCGGGAACGGTTTCGTAGGGAATACCGTGGGCTTCAAGTGCCTGGATTTCCTCGCCGCCCCGCCCGAACACAAAGGGATCCCCGCCCTTTAAACGAACCACTGTAAGCCCTGAAAGGGCCAGTTCCACCAGAACCGCGTTTATCTCATCCTGTTTCATGGAGTGATGCCCGGCCTGCTTGCCCACATAGATTTTGCGGCATGTGGAGGGCACCCATTCCAGGAACCGTCTGGATGCCAGATGGTCATAGACCAGGGCGCCGCAGGCGCTAAGAAGCGCCCGGCCCTTCAGGGTCATCAGAGACGGGTCTCCCGGACCTGCGCCTACCAGATATACCATTCCCGTATTCTCCATATCACATCAATCCTTTCCATGCTTCTAACGCCAGTTTTTCCATATCCTCCCGGGACGTACCGCCGGTAAGATGAATCCTCTTTACCTCTCCCCTGCGGCTGCTGATGCCCCATACCTCCAACTGCCCATTATCAGGGACAGAGTAGATGCCGATAGGCTCATGACATCCGGCATCCAGCAGTTTAAGGACTCTCCGCTCCAGTTCCAGGCACAGGCGTCCGTGGGCATGGTCCATGGCCTGGGTGAGGCTGTGAGCCATGGTTCCTGCTTTTGCCTCCACCGCCATCAGGCCCTGGCCTCCGGCAGGTATGAATTCTTCCGGATTGAGAAAGGTATATTCGTAGGTATCCTGTTCAAGCAGTCCCAGTCTCTTTAATCCGGCAGCCGCCAGGATGATGCAGTCAAAGTTCCCCTCTTCCAGTTTTCTGAGCCGGGTATGCACATTGCCCCTGAGGGTGCTGCATTCTGTCCCGGCAGCCCCCGGCCACAGTGTTTTACACATCAACCCGGCCTGAAGCTGCCGCCTTGGGCTGGAGGTGCCGATGCGGACCATGCTCTCCGGCTGAATCTCATGGCCTCTCATGGTGACCAGCACATCTCTCGGGTCTTCCCGCCCGGATACCGCTGCAATGGTCAGTCCTTCGGCCAGCTCCATGGGAAGGTCCTTGGCGCTGTGGACCGCCAGGTCTATGACCCCTTCCTGTATGGCCTGCTCGAACTCAGATACAAAGACACCCTTGCCCCCGAATTCCTGTAAAGGCTTATCCAGTATCCGATCGCCCAGGGTATCCTTTGTCACGATTTCCACCTGTATGCCAGGACAGACCTGCCTTAATTCATCAGCTACAAGCTGTGTCTGAATCAGCGCCAGCGCGCTTTTTCTTGTTCCAATGCGGATGATATCATTCATGTTTCTGTTCCAGCTTTCTGTTTATTATGATTTGCGCCTGTTCCTGTGTGAGACAGCCGTTATGGCTGAGCCCTTCCTCCGCCAGCTCGTAAAACAGGGCTGAACGGACCTGGGGCGAGTCAGGGAACATGTCTTTGACCGTCTTTCTGTAAGCCCCCAGCCGGGCTGTCAGCTCTCCCAGGCTGTCCGGCATTGCGGACCGGATTCTGGCCTTCAGATACCTGGCTATGACAGGGCTCATGCCGCCGGTAGAAATTCCCACCACCACAGGACCGTCCCGCACAATGGACGGGAAGATAAAGGAACATTCCTCCTTCACATCCACCACATTTACAGGAATCCTTTTCGAACGGCACAGGGCGGATATCCTGCTGTTAAGGCCAGGCTCAGACGTGGCCGCAATGACAAAGTCGGCCCCGTCCAGGTCCCTGTCCCCGAATTCTTTTCTTGTCAGCTTAAGGACGTCCGTGTATGCATTGTCTTGGGCCAGCGCATCCAGACCAGGGCACATGTCCGGGGATACCACCTCGATGACCGCTCCATAGGGAAGCAGATCCCGCACCTTTCTCAAGGCCACGCCGCCTCCGCCCGCAATCAGCCATTTCATTCCCTCAATATCTGCAAAAAACGGAAAATATGCCATGAAGTTTGCTCCTCCCATTATATCCCCGGGCATATCCGTCCGGGCGAAAGTACCGAAAAAGACGCAGACAGCCATTCACGAAACCTCCTGTCTGCGTCTCTTTCCTGCTATTTTTATCTGTCACATAATGCGGATCAGCGCATGTCATGCTGCTTTCTTCGTTCATCTAACAGGCGCTCGAAATCCTCTTCCGTATAACCTATATCCGCCAGACGCTGTCTGCGCTTTTCCCTGAGGATGCGCTGGCGTTCCCGCTCCGCTGCCTGCCGTCTTTTAAACCAGAATACTCCGCCGCCTGCAAGCAGTGCCAGAACCAGGACCGCGCCGCCGCCTATGAGCACTGCCCTTGGAAGCGTAAAGCCGGTATTTCCCTCCTGTCCGTCCTCTGCAGGCCGGCTCTCCGGTGGAGTGTCCCCGCCGGGCTCAGAGGGAGTTGCGTTTACTGCCTGCGCACTGGAGCTGTAAATCCACGCGTCCCCAACCCTGCGCTCGTTATAGGTGTAGACCAGTCTGGCCACGGCTTCCTGGGGATGGCCCTCAGGCAAATCCGTCTCAAGTGTCTTGTTCGCATCTGTAAACTGCGCGTCATTGGGGATGGTGATGACTGCTCCGCTGTCAATGGAGAGTTCCGAAGGATTATATGTCTCCGCCCCAATGGTTACAGGCGCGCTGCCTGTGACGTATTCGGTTTCATTGTCAGCTATGTTCACATTCTTGAATTTTGCAAAGCAGAAATCCAGAATGGTCTTTGTATCCGAATAGTGGGTTTTCTGGGTACTCTTAAGAGTGACTGCAATCTGGCCTCTGCCCTCCCGTCTGGCGTAGGTGACAAGGGTCTGTCCGGCCTGGGATGTCCAGCCGGTCTTACCTGCAATGGCGTCGGGATAATAGTTGGAATCGTCTGACAGCAGCATCTTGTGCTCGATGGAAAATGTCCGCCCATTGGGATTGTTGGCAGTGGCCGGTATGGAAGAAGTCCTGGCTGAGGCAATCTCCAGCACGGTGGGGTTCTGGAAACAGGCCCTGGCTATGATGGCCATGTCGTAGGCCGTGGTGCGCTGGGTGTCGTCGTTCAAACCGGAGGGATTGGCAAAATGGCTTTCATTACAGCCAAGCTCCTCAATCCTCTGGTTCATCATGTCCACAAAAGCCTGTCTGCTGCCCGCCACATACTCCGCCAGGGCGTTGGCCGACTGGTTGGATGACTGGAGCAGCATGGCGTAGAGACATTGGCGGACGCTTAATACATCCCCTTCCTCCAGGTTGAACTTGTTGCCGGCCCCGGATTCCACGTTGTATATGGCGTCATGGGAAAATGTAACCGGCGCGTCCAGGTCATTGGTATTTTCAATAACCACAAGAGCTGTCAGCAGTTTGGTGATACTGGCCGGAATCTTTTGCTCGTGTATGTTCTGGGCAAACAGCACGGCCCCGGAATCCATATCCATGACAATGCCTGCCTCTGACTGAACCCCTGTATCTATGGGCCAGTCCGGTTTTGCAAAGGCAGTGATGGCGGTCATTGAAAAGACCATGATTAGACTTGTGATTATGTAGGATATACGACGCATAATTACCTCTTCTTTTTCATCAAAATAAAACAGCCTATCCATGATTATATTTTAATAAAGGGCCGCTGTCAATGAATTAAAATTTCTAATTGTATCTCGTTGAAAAACTAATTAGCCATGCCATGGGAATTGCGGTATACTTTAACTGGCACACCCTGGAAACAGTGCCATTATTTTATACATCATTGGAGGAACCGAACTTATGGAAAGCTTTTCGAGAATGCTCAATGCCCAGATGGTACTTCTGGCTTACCTGGCTGTGGGGATGTACTGCATGAAGGAGGGGCTCATTGACCGGGACACCAAGAAAAAACTGGTGGACATCATACTTAAAATCACCCTGCCGTGCATGATTTTTAATTCCTTCAACAAGCCCCTGACTCCGGAGGTGCTGATACAGACAGCCTTAATCATGGTGGTGGCTGTTGCCATCTCCATCCTCTCCTTTCTGTTGGGAAAAGTTATATATAATAAATACCCGCAAAAGAAAAAGAGTATCCTTCAATACTGTACTTTGGTCAATAATTCAGGGTTTTTAGGAATGCCTATGGTGTCGGCGGTATATGGAAGCGACGGTCTTTTTGCCGCATCCATCTTTATCATTCCCAACCGCATCTTCATGTGGACCGCGGGCCTGGCCATGTTCACTACCGCTGATTTCAGGACAAAATGCAGGAATATCCTTCTGAATCCCTGTATCGTCACCGTATTTCTGGGCATTATCCGCAGGATGACCGGATATCCGGTTCCGGGCTTTTTAGACGAGGCCGTTGCCAATATAGGAGCCGTCACCACACCGCTTTCCATGATGGTGATTGGCACCATGCTCATCGGTGTTCCGTGGAAAAAACTTCTGGATCCAAGTATTTTTTATCTGGCTTTTGTGCGTCTCATAGCGCTGCCCTTAGTGGCCCTGTTTATATTGAACCTCATTCACGCGGAGCCCATGCTGGCAGGTGTCTCCCTTATCCTTACAGGTATGCCTGCGGGAAGCACCAGTGCTCTTCTGGCAGCCAAATACGGGGCGGATGAGGATTACGCCTCCCGCTGTATTGTCACCACCACCATCATGTCCCTGGCAACCATACCGGTTCTGATGCTGCTTTTATGAGAATACAGATGAAACGAACAGGGCGGGACAACAATATAAATCCGTTCCCTGTTTGCAACGGCCAGTCCCGTGTTATCGTGAACATATTTGCTGAGCTGGGGCGTGGGGGTCGTGGGCTCCTCGAAGTAAAAGATATCATATTTTTTTGCTGTCAGGCCAATCTGAGTGGATGACTGTGCGTCTGTAAAGGAGTGATTTTCAATAATAATGTCCACATCAGGCCCAATCGCTTCACGGACAGCCTTCAGCCTGGACGATTAAAAGAATCGGGAAATTAGAAACCACGCTGCTCCTTGTCTCAAAGCTGCATCCCTATGCTGCCCGCAAGACAATTGCCTGGAAAAACAACGCGGTACATTCAAATGCCTGTGTCAAGTTTTTAAATACTGTACTGGATTATTATAAAAATGTGTGATTTACAGAAAACAGTATGAGCAGACAGCGGGGAAATTCTGTCTGCTCAAGTATATGCGATATACAGCTTGCCGTCTTACATTTCAGCTGGTCCTTCAAGTCCTGTCAGACCGAACATTCCGCTGAATACTCAGAATCCGCTGTCGTTGAAACAGCTGAATGCAATGGCGTTTCAGACAGGCTCTAGCGTACCAGGCAGGGTTTCTTGGAATTAAACTTCCAACCCGGAATCAGATACTGCATGACAACGGAGTCATCCCTGCCGCCCAGACAGTTGTCCAGATACAGCTGATGGGCTTTCTTTACCTGTTCCAGGTCCACATCAATGCCAAGTCCCGGTTTCCTGGGAACTTCCACACAGCCGTTTACAATCTGCAGGGGTTCCTTGGTCAGGCGCTCCAGTCCCTCCTGCCAAATCCAGTGGGTATCCAGCGCATTATATTCACCCGGCACGGCTGCTCCCACCTGGGTAAACATGGCCAGCGAAATATCAAAATGGTTGTTGGAATGGCTGCCCCATGTATATCCGAAATCATGGCACATCTGGGCAACCCTTACAGAACCGTTCATGGTCCAGAAATGGGGGTCGGCCAGAATAATATCCACTGCCTGGGATTCCAGGGAATGACCCACCTCTCTCCAGTCTGTCGCTATCATGTTGGTAGCTGTGGGGAATCCGGTACGGCGGCGGAACTCGCTCATAATTTCACGGCCCGAATAAACGCCCTCGGCCCCGCACGGGTCCTCACAATAGGTCAGGATGCCCTGCATACCTTTTACATACTCCACGGCTTCCTCCAGGAGCCATCCTCCGTTGGGATCCAGGTCTATTCTTGCATCCGGAAACTCCTTCTTTAAGGCGCGGATTACTTCCATTTCTTCATTCCCCGCAAGGACTCCGCCCTTTAACTTGAAATCCTGGAACCCGTATTTCTCCTTTGTGGCTCTGGCAAAAGCCACAATCTTGTCTGCGGTGAGCGCCTCCTCATGGCGGATTCTGTACCACTGGCAGTCCGCGTCCGGTTCGGCATCGTATGCCAGGTCCGTCTTATTGCGGTCCCCCACAAAGAACAGGTAGCCCAGCATTCTTACCTTGTCCCTCTGCTGTCCATCGCCCAGCAGCTCACATACAGGAACATCCAGATGTTTTCCCAGCAAATCCAGACAGGGCGCCTCAATGGCTGTGATAACATGAACTCCGGTCCTCAGGTCAAAGGTCTGATTTCCTCTCACGTCCTCCTCGCCTTTTGAATCCAGGTATCTCTTTATCTTTAACAGAGTGCTTTTATACTCGCCAATCCTGGTTCCTTCCACCATCGGAATGCATTCCTCCAGGGCCTTGGTAATCTTTTGGCCGCCAGGAACCTCACCCACGCCCATCTCGCCGTTATCCGCGTAAAGAACCACCACATTCCTTGTGAAATAAGGTGCGTGGGCGCCGCTCAGGTTCAGCTCCATGCAATCCTTTCCTGCTACCGGATACACTTCCATCTTTGTGATTACAGGTGTTGTCATAATCGTTGCTCTCCTTTTATTTGATAGGATTTGATTGAATTTCGTTGTTGTTATCTTTATTTTATAAGAGAATGTACACTTAGTCAAATTACTTAAATTTATTTTCATTCTTAGAAAAACTTATTGTTTTCGGCTGCCCGGCTTTTGGGAAAACCGTGTTTATATGAAGGCCAATACGGAAAAATGTTCAAAAAAAGCGGCAGTAAAAACTGCCGCTTCCGATTTGTTTACCCCAACATTATATTGATTATAACATGCAGCTACGGAGGGTTCCAGTGGTTGGGATTAAATTAATGAATGGATTTTTCATCAGGTTATCGGCGCAGGATTAAAGATGCACAAATCATTGTGCAGTTTATACTTCTCCGCATAACTCTGCTTCCTGCCGCTGGCCACATCCACAATCTCATGGAACAGCTGGGTTCCAATGTCCTGGATGGTGGCGTCTCCGGTGGCAATGGGGCCTGCGTTTACATCAATCAGGTCCTGCCACTGCATCTTCATGTCATTTCTGGAACACACCTTGATGACCGGGGCAATGGCCAGGCCGTAAGGAGTTCCTCTTCCTGTCATGAACACCTGAAGTCCGATGCCGCTGGCCAGCTGGCAGGGTCCGCAGACTATGTCGCTGGCCGGTGTGGCAGCGTAAATCAGCCCCTTTTGGGAAGGTTTTTCCGCCGGAGACAGTACTTCCACGATGGGGGAGGTGCCGGACTTGGCAATGGAGCCCATGGCCTTCTCCACGATGTTGGAGAGCCCGCCCTTTTTGTTGCCCGGAGTGGGGTTGGCGCTGCGGTCCACCTGGCCGTTTTCCAGGTAATGGTCATACCATTTCATCTCGGCTGCCAGTTTCTTCCCCACTTCCTCGCTGACGCAGCGCTCTCCCAGAAGGTACACGCCGTCCCTTACCTCCGTCACCTCGGAAAACAGGACCGTGGCGCCGCCCTTTACCAGCATGTCCGCGGCATAGCCTGCGCTGGGGTTGGCCGTGACGCCGGAAAAGGCATCGCTGCCCCCGCACTGCATGCCAATCAGAAGTTCGGAAAGGGGCAGTGTCTGGCGCCTTCTCCGGTTAAGCCTGGCCAGCTTCCTGTCCGCCATCTCCATCAGGGAATTTACCATATCGTCAAAGCCCCTTTTCTCCTGCAGTATGATGACATTGTCAGGGGAAATATCCGCCTGGTCAAGGAGCATTTCCACGGTGAACTTTTCACAGCCCAGCCCCACGACCATCAGCTCCCCGCCAAAATTGGGATGCTTGGCCAGGTTTCTCAGGGCGCGGATGGGGACCTTTGCCTCGGGTGCATTGATGGCCACACCGCAGCCGTAAGCATGGTTGATGGGGACGATGTCGTCCACATTGGGATATTTCGGAAGCAGCTCGCTCTTCATCCTGGCCACGGCTACATTCAGAACGCCTGTGACACACTGGACCGTGGTGCTGATACCCAGTATGTTGCGGGTTCCGGCATATCCTCCATTTGGATTTACATACCCTTCCCAGGTGTCCACAGGCGGTTTTGGCAGATCTGTCACCAGATTGGCGGCAAATTTCATCTCGTCCACTGAGGGCGGGGTGGGAAGCTCCAGCATCTTTTCGTTAATCCACTGCCCTTTTCCGATGGGGTTAATGGCATATCCCAAGACCACGCCGTACCGGATAATCTTACCGCCTTCCGGTATGTCGCACAGGGCTATCTTATGGGCCTGCGGAATGTCCTGCTTCGCGCGCACGCCGTCCATGACCAGGGTTCCGGCCGGAATGTCATTGACCGCAATGGCCACGTTGTCTTTATCGCTGATTTTAATGTATAAAGGACTGCTCATTTTTGTCTCCTCCTGCTGTGATTGGATTCAAAATCTATGGTATTTTTCATTGGCTTAATTATATCAATGGGGTACTCATAAGTAAAATTATTAAATTTAAGCTTTCTCTTAGAATTATTAATAGTTCTGTTTTGCTTTCAAGGGCTGTGTTTCTTTGCTATAATAACGTTAAAGAACCGGCAAAAAACTGGTTCAGCGCAAGGAGGCCAGCCAATTGGACACAAAATACCTGAGTTATATATTGACCATAGCCAAAAAGGAGAACATGACAAAAGCCGCGGAGGAACTGTTTGTATCCCAGTCCACTCTGAGCCAGTATCTGTCCAAGCTGGAGAGCGAACTGGGCACCCCGCTCTTTTACCGGAGCAAGGGCAGGCTTACTCTCACAGCAGCAGGCAGGCTCTATATTGACGCGGCGGAAAAGGTCATGGCCATTAAGGACAATCTTTATCAGAACATACAAAACCTGGACAACCGGGGACACATCACCATTGGAGTCACCTCCCAGTTTGCCCTCAGGATGCTGACAGAGCTGATTCCGCCTTTCAAATCCAGATTCCCGGATGTGACCATCGAGATATCCGAAACCAATGTTCCCTCCCTTACCCAGCTTATTCTGGAGGAAAACATTGACTGCGGCATCATGGCTCTCAATACCGTGGAGCCCTTTTCGCGGGACCAAGCCCATGTGCTCAGACGGGAGGAAATATTCTTTGCCATCCCCAGAACCCATCCCTACTGCAGGATTAATCCGGGGCGGCCCGTTACCATACCTGAGTTTGCCAGGTATTTCAGCGAGGATAATATACTGATGTCCAAGAGGGGCTCCACTCTCCGCTGTCTGACCGACCAGATTATCGAGGCCGCCGGCTGGATTCCCAGTACCATGTGCGAGACCAACAGCATCATAGCCACCCGCAGCATGGTGGCTATGGGAATCGGCATCACCTTCATAGGAGCCTCCTGTGCCATAGACAGGGAGCATGTATCCTACTATCCGCTGGAGCCCAGGCTGTACCGTTTGAACGCCTTTGTGACCAGAAAGAACTGGGTCATGAACCGGCCGGAAAGCACTCTCTGCCACGATATCCTCCACTACTTCTCCAATCAGGGTTAAACGTCATGGCCCCGGAACAGATGGATTCTGTCCGGGGCCATGTTTTCCGTCCCTGCTGCCTGAAAGCCTGGATTAGATGGTTATTTTGCTAAATCGTCTGCAATCTCCTTGATTTCAGTGTAGATTCTCTCGTCGTTTTTCTCGGAGTCGGCTGCGCTTAAGTAATATGGCTCCATCTCCACTTTCTTGATGGCTTCCTGGGCTTCCGGATCAGATGTCATCTCTTTTACCAGGTTGTCATACCATGCGATTACGCTGTCAGGTGTTTCCTTTGGAAAGTAGAAGGAGAATTCGCAGTTAGGGTATACCAGGTCAACGCCTTGCTCTTTCAGGGTTGGGATGTCCTTAATCAGGTCATATCTCTCCTCAGTTGGAGCGCCCAGACATACAAACTGTCCTGCTTCCAGATAATCCTTGCAGTTGATGTAAGCGCCCGGCATCAGGTCCACCTGTCCGGACAGCATAGCTGCCACCTTGTCGGAGTTGGATCCCACGTCCACTAAATCCAGATCAATTCCCGCCGCCTCCTCAAATGCCAGCAGCTCGTAGTAGGTGTAGGCGCCAACCTCGGTACATGCCTTTAGCTGTCCGGGAGCTGCCTTGGCTGCCTCGATGAACTCGTCCAGGGTCTTGTATTTATCCGGGTTTGCATACATCTGCTGCGCAGGATCAAGTGCAAATGTGGGTCCTAATTTAAATGCAGTGTAGTTATAATCCGTTACACCGGCAATGTTGGCTACGTTTACCAGATTGTGGCCGTACAGGAAGGTATGGCCGTCCGGCGCAGCGGAAAGCACCTGGTTGGCAGCCACGGAGCCGGCCGCGCCGTTTGCGTTTACAACGATAAAATCAGCGCCTGTCATCTTCTTGGCATACTCCGCGAATACACGGGCGGAAAGGTCAGTATTGCCGCCGGCGCCAGCCGGAACCACGATGGAAACCGTTGTTGCTGGGGCCCAGTCAGATGCCTGTGCCTCTGTATCTGCCGCGGCTGCCTGAGCGCCTGTCTGGGCAGCGGTGGTATCAGCTGCCGCTGCGGCAGTGCTGTTTGCAGTTCCTCCTCCACAAGCAGTCATGCTCAGTGCAATAGCTGCTGCCATCATTCCTGCTAACCATCTTTTTTTCATTGTTTTTACTCTCCTTTTCTGATGACCCATCCGGGTCTTTTGTTTAGTTGGTAATACCCCTCTATATGTACCCGCCCCGGATTCGGCTGATTTTTCGGAAATTCCGGTTCAGCCGATTGGGGCCGGAATCATATATAAATTTTCTTACTCATCCTGCTTTGAAACCTGCCGCATTTTCCTTGCCTTAGTCATCTTCCATTCTTTATAAATGGACCAGACCACAACGGCTATGGCGATGAAGAAGAACACATCGAATATAGGCCGCTTGAAGAATGCGCCAAAGGACTTATACTGCATGATACCGCGCCGCAGATAGGTTTCCACCATCTCGCCTATCAGGAAACAGAGCACAAAGGGCGTGGTGGGAAGTTTGAACTTGTGATATAAGTAGCCCACGGCTCCGAAGAGGATGATGGACTGTACATCGAAGATACGGTTGTTGGTGGCATAGGCGCCCACACAGCACAGAACCAGAATGAGAGGCATCAGGATGTGCTTGGGTATCTTGAGCAGCTGGACAAATCCCTTGATTCCAAAGAACTCGATTATCAGCATGAAAAGACTGCACAGCATGCAGGCCGCAAATATACCGTACACCACATCTGCGTTTTTGACAAAAAGCAATGGGCCTGCTGAAAGACCGTGAATCAGGAAACCGCCTAACATCATGGCTGTAACACCGTCTCCCGGTATGCCCAGTACCAGCAGGGGAATCATAGCCCCGCCGATGGTGGCGTTATTGGCGGTCTCTGTGGCAACGATACCGTCAGGGCAGCCTTTGCCGAATTCATCGGGATGTTTGGACATGTTCTTGGCGGTCACATAGGAAAGCATGCCGGACGTGCTGCCGCCAATGCCGGGCAGGATGCCGATTCCTGTTCCTATCAGTGCGGAACGGATGGCGTTGGGAATCTGATATACAAACTCCTTCCATGTAAATCCAAAGCCTTTGATGGGCTTCATCTTCATGGCTTCCACCTTGCCGTTTCCCATGCTCTCAGCCGTTATCAGGATCTCGGAGATAGCGAAAATACCAATAAGGGTTGGAAGGGTGTCAAATCCGGCCATCAGTGAGCTGCTTCCAAAGGTAAACCTGGGAGTTCCGTCAATGGGCGCCATGCCGACCAGGGCAAATATAAGCCCCAGCATACCGGCCAGCACTCCCTTTACCATGGAACCGGAGGCCAGTACCGCCACCATTGTCAGCGCAAAGAATGAAATGCCGAAGTTCTCAGCCGGTGTGAACTTCAGGGCAATGTCTGCCAGCAGCGGCGCGCAGAAGGTGAGCACCAGGAAGGAGAACACGGAACCCAGGAAAGAGAATACAATGCCGTATCCAAGGGCCTTGCCGGCTTCCCCCTTCTTTGCCATGGGGTGTCCGTCAAAACAGGTTGCGATGGATGACGCGGTTCCCGGCATGTTGAGCAGAATGGCTGAAATCAGACCCCCTGAGATACCGCCTATGTACACGGCCACCAGCAGGTTCATGCCCATGGAAGGCGTCATGCTGAAGGTCAGAGGCAGGAACAATGCCACTGCCATGGCTGCTGAGAGTCCCGGAATGGAACCGAATATTATTCCCACTGCCACGCCTGCCGCCATGAGCAGTAAGGATGTGGGGCGGCAGATGCTTACAAAGGCACCGCCCAAAGATGCTAATGCGTTCATGGTCTACCTCCTATAAGTTGATGGTAAAGATACCTGCAGGCAGCACAATCTTGAATCCGTAGCGGAACAAGAAAAATACCACGAAGGTAAACAATACGTCAGTGATCAGCAGCTGAATGACATCCTTTTTTCCTCTCCGTTCTTCCGGCGCCAGGATAAACATCTGGACGGGAAGATAGACCAGAGTGCTGATGATGAAGCCCACGGACTTGAGCACGAACACATAGACCAGGATAATGATAAAGCTTGTGAGCACCCTCTTGTAGTCGGCCTTTTCCGGTCCCTCGGCCTCAGCCTGGGCCACATATATTTTCATGTTTTTGATATTGAGGAATACCAGGGCTGCTGCCAGCACAAAGGTCATGACACCAATGCACATGGGCATAAAATCAGGTCCGATATCCATGACCGTTGACTTGGGAAGCATCTTGGCCATAACCAACATGGCTGCGGATAATAACATGAAGAATACTCCGACAATGATATCCCCATACTTTTTAATAAACATTCTCTCTACCCCTTTTTTTCTATGATTTGCCTGGATTTATCTGACCAGCGCAGGCTTTTTGCAGTCGTATTTCCAGCCGGGAATCAGATACTGCATGGCCATGGCATCATCTCTTTCATGGGAAGGAAGGCGGTTGTAACGCCCATTGGCCTCCATGACCTTGTCCATGTCGATGGTAACACCCATACCCGGCTTATCCGGTACCTGAAGATACCCGTTTACAATCTTCGGCGTATCCTTTAACAGATTCTGTCCGTCCTGCCAAATCCAGTGTGTGTCAAGTGCAGTGGGAGTTCCGGGAGCAGCCGCTGCCACATGGGCAAATGCGGTGAGGGTGATGTCAAAGTGGTTATTGGAATGGCTGCCCCAGGTAAGACCCCAGTCGTTTAAAATCTGGGCCATACGGACGCTTCCCCCGAATCCCCAGAAGTGAGGATCTGCCAGGACAATATCCACGGATTTAAGGGCCGCGGCATGATAGAACTGACGCCAGTCCGTTGCTATCATGTTGGTGGCCACAGGCAGATTTACCGCATTTTTGAATTCCGCCATCACCTCCCGGCTGGAATAGCCTGCTTCCGGGCCGCATGGGTCCTCCACATAAGTAAGCACTCCCTCCATGGGCTGGCAGATGCGGATGGCCTCCTCCAGGCTCCAGGCCCCGTTGGGGTCAATGTTAATCCGCCCCTCAGGAAATACTTTTTTCAATGCGCGCATAGCTTCCATCTCTTCCTCTCCCCTGAGGACCCCGCCTTTTAACTTGAAGTTTCTGAAGCCGTATTTTTCGTTTAATACCTGCGCCTGCTCCACGATGCGCTCAGGCGTCAGCATTTCCTGCCGTCTGAGACGAAACCAGGCATCGCTGCTTCCTGTTTCGTCGATATAGGGAAGGGCCGGCGCAGCCTTTTCCTTATCACTTACATAGAACAGATACCCCAGGGTCTCCACCTGGTCCCTCTGTTTTCCGTCGCCCAGAAGTTCACACATGGGCAAATCCAGATACTGGCCCAGAAGGTCCAGAAGGGCGCATTCGACTGCCCATTCAGCTTTGACAACGAATTTCAGCTTGCTGATATCCAATGTCTGGATACCCTCCCCATCGTCCTCCGCCGCCCGTGTACTGCTCTTGTGGATGGTATCCAGGATATTCCTGTATCTGCCCACTGGCTGTCCCACTACCAGAGGGATGCAGCTGTTCAGCGCCTCGCATGTGTAATCCCCGCCGTGAATCTCGCCAATGCCCGTGTGACCGGAGCTGTCCCTTAAGATGACCAGGTTCCTGGTGAACCAGGGCGCATGGGCTCCGCTCAATGTCATCAGCATGCTGTCATATCCGGCTACGGGAATGACCTGCATATCAGTAACAACAGGTGTGCCTTTGTGTTCCATCATATCGTTTGTCCCCTTTTTCTTGTTTTATGCATAATGCCTACACGCAAATTGAGTTCACCCGTATTCGGATGTTATTATGTATGTTTTTTGCTGTATAATTGTAATTTATGTACGCATTATAACAGGAACGACTTTCGGATTCCAATTGTTAATATTAATCGTGTCAATAAGAATCTTTAATTGCTGTTCTTACGTTTTCTTAATGTGATTCGCCCCGGCTCCCTTGCTTCCTAATGTTCTCTTAACACATGCCAAGTATAAACGACAGGGTTAATCAAGTAAAGTTTATAAAACTTATCTTTACTCTTAATAAATCTTATAGTTAATCTTGCACTCTTTCCCTTTATGGGTTAAAATAAATACATCGGGATGGAAAAAGGAGAATACCATGGACACACGGCAGATTGAATATATTTTAAAAATTGCGGAAGAAAACAACATTACCCATGCGGCTAATAAGCTGTTCATCACCCAGTCCGCTTTGAACCAGCAGCTCATTAAACTGGAACAGGAGTTAGGCACTCCCCTGTTCCACCGTTCCCGCACCAACTGGCATCTGACGGAGGCCGGGGAAATTTACATCCGGAATGCCAAGGAAATTATGAGGCTGAAGCGGGAAACCTACCAGACCATCCACGACCTGTCTGACGGCAAATGCGGCCATCTCTCCGTGGGCTTTACGGCAGGTCGCGGCATCAATATGTTTACAAAGGTATACGGCACCTTCCACCAGCTCTATCCCAACGTCATCATCGAGCCCCAGGAGGGCATTGTAAAGCATCTTCAGAAGATGATATCCATTGGCGGCCTGGACATTGCCTTCCTGACGCTTACGGACAAGGACAGGACCGACGATATCTATGAACCCATATACGAGGAAGAACTGTATCTGGTTATTCCCGCCGGACATCCGCTGGCAAGCGTGGCGCCTGAGGAGGGGGAGGACTATGCCACCCTGGATATCCGAAGGCTCCAGTACGAGCCCTTTGTGCTCATGGACCGCCATTCCACCATGAACACCATGCTGAACCGTATTTTCTCGGAGGCAGGCTTTACACCCCAGGTCCTCTTTGAGACAGGCAATAACCATACCATTATCTCCATGATACGGGCCAACATGTGCTGCGGAATCCTGCCCTACTACTATGTGAAGGACATGGATCAGGACTTCTGCTGTTTCCATCTTCCCTCCCGCCCCACATGGCAGTTTACGGCCAGCTACAAAAAAGGCCGCTATCTCAGCCGCCCCGCACGCAGCTTCATCGATCTGATGAAGGAACAATGGGGAGACCGGACAACGGCCTTACATACAGATTAAGACTTTATAAGGCTGGAGCCATACATAGGCAGGCGCCATACATAGACAGGCGCTTTAAATCAGCCCTGCCTGTTTCATCTCTGACTTGATTCTGTCCAGTACAGGGCCTTCAGGCGTGGCCAGGTTTGGCTTATAGGGAAGTCCGACGGAGCGTCCCCTTAAGTTAGCCATATCCTTTGCGGCCACAGGGAAGCTGGCTCCATCCATGGAAAGCCGGACCGGATTCAGCTTGAACTGGGCTTCCAGGGACCTTTTCAGGTCTCCGGCCACATATTTATTGTATACATCCACTATAAGCTCAGGCATGAAATTGGCTGCCGTGCACACGCCTCCCACTGCCCCATGGCACATGGAAGCGTATAGCAGGGTGTCCTTACCGCCAAACACCTTGAATCCCACATCCCTTGTCCTGCGGATAAATTCAGCTGTCTGGGTTATATCGCCGCTGGTATCCTTCATTCCCACGATATTGGGAACCTCATGAGCCAGGCGCTCCACCAGCTTTCCGGACATGGTATAGTTCACCCTTCCCGGATTGTTGTACAGAAGCACAGGGGTCTCCGGCACACATTCCGCTATGGTCTTAAAATGAAGATAAAGCTCATCCTCTGTTGGTTTCAGAAACATGGGCTGCAGCACGGATATGCCTGCTGCCCCGTTGTCCGCTGCCATCTTAGCCAGACGGCAGCATTTTTTTGTGCTGATTGCGCCAATGCCGAAATAAACGGGCACACGCCCCGCTGCCTGGTCAATCATGATTTTAAGTCCGCGCTCCATCTCATCCTCTTCAATGACATAGAATTCGCCGTTGCTTCCAAAGGCCAGGATGCCTGACACCCCTCCTTCAATCACATAGTTCACCTGTTCCCGCAGCTTCGCCTCGTCAATAAACTCATTTTCATTAATGGGGGTGAGAATGGGTACAATAACACCCTTGATAAAATCTGTATTCATAACGCTTCTCCTTTATATCCGGGTCCAGGTCCGATTATGATTCAACTGTAGTATTGGCAATCTTTTCGTAATACTTGACAATGCTTGCGTGGTCTTCCTTCTCATAACCGTCAGCCTTCAATCCCTGCATGATTTCCATAAGCTGTCCTGTTAAGGGAACCGGAGAGCTGATTGCATGCGCGGCGTTCAGCGCATTGTTCAAATCCTTGATGTGAAGCTCAATGCGGAATCCCGGCTTAAAGTTCCTGCCCAGCATCATGGGTGCCTTCGCGTCCATGACAGTGGATCCGGCAAGTCCGCCGCGGATGGCCTGATATACCAGCTCAGGGTCGGTTCCCGCCTTCTTTGCGAAGGTAAGGGCCTCAGATACGGCAGCAATGTTCACAGCAACCACAATCTGGTTTGCCAGCTTTGCCACGTTGCCGGAACCCAGCTCGCCTACGTATACCACGGAACCGGCCATTACCATGAGCATGTCATAATACTTGTCAAACAGCTCTTTTTTGCCGCCTACCATGACAGACAGTGTCCCGTCGATGGCCTTTGGCTCTCCGCCGGAAACAGGAGCATCCAGCATGTCAATGCCCTTTTTCGCCAGCTCAGCGCCGATGGCCTTGCTCTCGGTCGGGTCAATGGAGCTCATGTCAATCAGTACTGTTCCCGGTTTTGCGCCGTCTGCAACACCGTTTTCGCCCAGCACGGCAGCGCGTACATGGGGAGAGTTGGGAACCATGGTGATGACTACCCCGCACTGCTCTGCTACTTCCCTGCCGCTTGCGGCAGATACAGCTCCGCATTCCGTCACTTCCTTCACCGCGTCCTTGTTAAAATCAAAAACAACCAGCTCATAACCTGCTTTTAATAAATTCTTGCTCATTGGCTTACCCATGATTCCTAATCCGATAAAACCTACTTTCATATCATTTCCTCGCCTTTCTTAGAAACATTTTTAGTTACATCTTTTTACAAACATCTTTTCCCGTCAGCTTGTTTTTCTGACCTATGCCCACATTATAGCTGTACCCTTCCTTCCTTACAATTGGCATTGTAAATGAAAAAGGCAGCTTGTTTTATACAAGCCGCCTATGATTTCAAATCGCATTTCACATTTGAAACAATCGTTTCATTTATAGTTCATTTATAGTTCGATATTGTATTTTTTCATCTTTCTCCACAGGGTTGCCTTGCTGATTCCCAGGCAGGCAGCGGCGCGCTCTCTGCTGCCGCCCTGGGCTGCCAGGGCCAGGCGTATCTGCCGTTCCTCCTCACAGGCAACCGGCCCCCCTATCCCCTGTCCGTCCGGCATCATCCGGACCGGAGCAGAAGAAGGAAACAGTTCCCGCAGCAGCTTCCTCACCAGAATCTCGTCAATGCTCCGCTTTTCAGCTGTCAGTATCAGCCGCTTTAAGAATGTCTCCAGCTGGAGAAGGTTTCCCTGCCACGGATATGCTTTCAGGCACTGCATCCCACCCTGGGTCACCACATGGTAACGGGAATATTGGTCGCAGGCTTCCCTGACCGTGTCCCTGATTGCCTGTTCCAGATCCTCCGGCCGTTCCCGAAGGGGCGGCACCCGAAGGACCAGTCCCGTGAAGAGATAATACAGGTCCTGCCGGAACCCTCCTGAAAAAGCAAGATGCCCCAGGTCCTCCGGTGTGAGGATGCTGGAGGCGATAACGCGGATATGAAAGCCCATGGTCCTGGCAAAATCCCTGCTGCCTGTCTTATAGCGAATGAGCTGGTACAAGCCGTATTGGCTTTTTAAGGACAGTGTCTCCACATCCTCCAGATACAGGGTACCGCCTTCTGCCAAAAACACGGCTCCCTTGTTTCCAAAGAGCATTTCCTCCTGCTCCTCCCGGGCAAGGCCTGCGCAGGAAAGGGCCAGGAAGGGGCCTTCACTGCAAAGCCCTGTATTGTGGATGCTCTCAGCCAGCGCTCTCCGCTCCGTGCCGGTTTCACCCAAAAGCAGCACAGGCTGTTCCGACTGGGAGTAAAGCCTGGCCAGGTGGACGCACTCCTTCATGGCCCCTGACTCCTGGCGTATACTTGAAAAATTTCTCCTGGCAATCAGGCCCTGAACCCTGTTTGCTCCATCCCGTTGCGGGCGCCGTTCACTGCGGCTCTGCTGCTTTACCTTGTGGCAGGTAAGAATGGCCCCCTCTGTCTCATTTCCCACGCGGACAGGGGCCAGAATGGCGAAGATGGAGGTCTTTCCGGCCTGCATGAAGGAGGAATAGCTCTCCTCCTTTCCCTCCAGGACCTGTGAAAGCTTATCCCTGTCTATGTCGGAGAATACCTGGGTAATGTGCCGGCCTGCCACCTGTTCACCGTCAGCTCCCAGTATGTCCCGCATTACCGGATTCACCGTGGTGATGACTCCTTTCCGGTCCATGTTCACCACCCCGTTGAAGGAATAGTCCAGAAGTGTCTCAATCTGGGCATTGCTCCTCTTCTCTGCGCCCATGGCAAAATCCAGGCTCTCAGCCATGGAAAAGGCAGTGCGCAGGGAATCCTCGGTGATCGACAGGAACAGGGACGGGATATCCGCCTCCTTGGCAGTCTCAACCGCTATGTCCCCTCCAATCATAAGGTCAGCGCCATCCTCCACGGCTTCCATGGCTTTTTCCTTTAACCCGGAACCATTGGCGGCAAAATAAGTGCGCAGCTTTATGTCATAGATCGTCTCAAAGTATGACATGTCGCAGAACATATTCTGAAAGCCCACCACAGCAATGATTGGCCTGGCCTTTTTTACTATCTGCCTGGCCTTTACCACCAGGAGAGCCATCTCCTGGGCCGTGGCCACGATTTCCACCACAGGCACATCCGTATACTGCTTGATGAGGGATGCCTGAAGGCCCCTGGCAATGATGATGTCCGCCCCGGCGGCAATGGAATTCCTGGCCTCCACCACCGTATTCTCTGTCTGGATGACACGCATCTGCGCAATGGCATACTTCTTTTCCTGAAGAATGTTGTGGGCCAGGTAGAGCATTTCCTCCCTTGGCACCAGAAGAACGATTTTCCCCATGCCGCTTTCCCCTTTTTACATGACTACTTGTCCAGACGTGCCTTTAAAAGCTCCAGCCCTGCCAGTATCACGCCGCCCAGTATGAAAAACAGGATACTGAAGGTGGAGGGACTCATGGGCGCCTTGGGCACATCCAGGGTGGTGGGCCCCATGGTGATGGCATAGAGGGAGCCTGTCATCAGGCCGATGATGGTGTAAATGGTCTGGGAGCGGAACCGCTCCAGGCACATCTTGATGATTTTAATAATTCCCACAATACCTGTGACGATGCCCAGACCAAATACCATCAGGATGGGGAAATAGTCCATATTCATGTGCAGGAATTCCTTCACAGCACCTATGATGGGCACATAGAGCCCGAATATGAGAAGGAGCGTGGAACCTGAGATGCCCGGAAGCACCATGGCGGTAATGGCGATCATGGCAGTGAAGAACACGTACACCACCAGTCCCAGTGACAGATGCTCCACTGATACACGGATTCCCTCGCCGCCTGAGGGATTAAAATAGGTGATGCAAAATACCAGCAGGACTCCCATAAGGGTGAATACCGTATTTCCGTACCTGCCTTTAAGCACTTCCCTTTCCTCACGGATCACCATGGGAATGGCGAATAAGGTCAGTCCAAGAAAAAGGGAGCTGATCCGGTAGATGTGAGCCTCAAAGAGGCTGGACAGAATCAGCACCGACATGCAGAAGCCGATGACCCATCCCACTCCCAGCTTTACCAGAAACAAAAAGGCAGTTTTCCTTCTGCCGTTGTCCCGGCCCATCAGGTCGTTCAGGGATTCAATAAATGTATCGTAAAAACCCAGTAAAAAGGCAATGGTTCCTCCGGATACCCCCGGAACGCTGTCCGCCAGGGCCATGCAGAAACCTCTTATTCCATTTAAAAGCACGTAATCTTCCTCCTGTCATTTTGCCGCCGCCCGGCTGTTCCGGATGGCAGTATGATTTTCTCTGAATAATTATACAGGAATTGACAGAAAATTCAAGCACGGTTTTTCACTGCCGTTTCTTTTGCCCTTTCCCTGTTCCGCCATTTTCTTCCTTTCCTTTCATCTTTTCCTATGGTATCATAGTAGTAATTTTTCTGTCTGATTGACAGCGGCAATGATAAGGACGCCGGACGCAAGGTGCGCCAGATTCCGGACCAGGGTGCTCTTTCCCGTGCTTTCGCTCCCCAGGACCAGCACACGCCGGGCATAGTAATCCCGGCACACAGAGGGAATGTAATCCCAGTGTCCCAGCGCCCAGCACTGTCTCGTACTGGCGAATGTGGGAAAGATTCCCGGAGCCGCGGATTACGGTTGCAAGCCCCACATCAGGGTGAATACGATTATGACAGGTCCGATGGCGGATACAATTCGGATCATTTTCTCAAATCCAGCCAGATATGCACACAGGACCATGGCCGCCTTCCTACCGCAGAAAAAGGTAAAGTGATTGAAATTTGCCTCATCCCTGCGTCCCCCGTGTGTCTGTACCTGATTCTGTTATATTATAGCAGAAGGCACATAAAAAATATAGCATTGAATACCATACTTATTCCCCCTGGAGCGCGTCATATCCCTGCTCTCCGGTGCGGACCTTCACCACATTTTCCACATCGTACACGAAAATCTTTCCGTCTCCGATATTGCCTGTGTAAAGAGCCTTTCTGGCTGTCTCTATTACATCCTCCACCGGTACCTTGCTCACCACCACTTCCAGCTTCATCTTTGGAAGAAGGGCCGCCTCCTCCACCTTGATGCCGCGATAGTAATTTACATGGCCCTTTTGCGTACCGCAGCCCATGACCTGGGTGATGGTCATGCCGGTGACGCCCAGGTCCGTAAGCGCATCCTTAAGAGCGGTGAACCTGGCCTGGTTAAATATCATCACTACCTTGGACAGCTTGACATTGGCGGACACCGGCTTTGCCGATGGATAATGCTCCACCGGAACAGCTTTTTCAACAGAGACACCGGCGTCCGCCGCCCCCTCCTTTGCCTTTCCCATAAATACCATTGGCATGAAATCCGCATAGGAGCTGGCCAGATTGTGTTCCGTCACATCCAGTCCCTTTGTCTCCTCCTCCTCACTGGCCCTAAGGCCGATGGTATGCTTCAGCACATTGAAGGTGATGATCATGGTTACGCTTACCCACAGGATAACGCAGACAACACCTAAAAGCTGTATTCCCAGGAAGGAGAAACCGCCTCCGTATACAAGGCCTCCGTCCACCGCAAAGACGCCGGTGAGAAGGGTGCCCGCGGCCCCGCACATGCCGTGGACTCCGATGGCGCCTACCGGATCGTCTATCTTACACACCTTGTCAATGAATTCAATTCCGAATACCACCACAAAGGCTGCTATGAGTCCGATAAAAAACGCGCCTGCCGGGCTGACCATATCGCAGCCGGCCGTGATTGCCACCAGGCCAGCCAGGGAACCGTTCAATGTCATGGAGATATCCGGCTTTCCATAGCGGAGCCAGGTGATAACCATGGTGGCCGCGGTGGCTGTGGCAGCCGCCAGGTTGGTGGTCACAAAGATATTGCCGGCGGAATATACAGCCGCGTCGCTGTCCATGGCAACAGTGGAACAGCCGTTAAAACCAAACCAGCAGAACCACAGGATGAACACGCCAAGGGCGCCCAGGGTGAGGCTGTGACCCAGAATCGCGTTGGGCTTTCCGTCCTCTGTGTACTTTCCGATACGCGGTCCCAGTACCTTGGCCCCAATCAGGGCCGCAACCCCGCCGCACATATGGACGGCAGTGGAGCCCGCGAAATCGTGAAATCCCATCCGGGCCAGCCATCCGCCGCCCCAAATCCAGTGTCCCGACACGGGATAGACCACTGCGCTGATTACGGCGCTGTAGATACAGTAGGAAATGAACTTGGTGCGCTCTGCCATGGCTCCCGACACAATGGTTGCCGCCGTGGCACAGAACACAGTCTGGAAAATCAGGTAGGCGGGAAGGGGAACGCCTGCCGGAAGGATTCCGGAATAATCCCCCCGCACCAGCGGATCAAATCCTCCAATGAAGGCCCCTGCACCCCCGAACATGATGCCGAAGCCTGTAAGCCAGAACAAAGGGGTACCAATGGCAAAATCCATCAGGTTCTTCATGATAATGTTTCCTGCGTTCTTCGCTCTTGTAAAACCTGTCTCCACCATGGCAAAGCCTGCCTGCATGAAGAAAACCAGGGCCGCGCCTAACAGGACCCAAATTGTGTTTACCGCTGAAAATTCCATAATGCATTCCTCCTTGAGGGTTTATATTTGATGGGGATGCGCATTCATGGGGGAATACGCAGAAAGAGGTGCATTGCCCGCCCGGTACCTGGCCGCGGCAATACACCTCTTTGTGTATCTGTTATCTACGCAGAAAACAGAGAAAGCGCCGGATGTCTAAGCACCGGCGCTTTTCTTTATGTGGCTTATTATAGTGTCCGCTTTCCGAAAAGTCAATGACAAATTAAGATTTTGTAAATAAACTATAAAAAGGCAATAAAATAATGGAAAGTTTCGGCAGATTTCCGCTGCCCTCCTAATCCGTTTAACTGCGGCTCGCAGCCTTCCATCTGGCTTTCTGGCCTTCAAACTGCTCGTTCAGCCAGTCCACGCCTTTTGCTATGCCGTCCGCGTCAAAGGACAGGATTTGTTGTTCCTTTTCTTCCTCAGGAGTGGCATCATAACCATATGGCTCAGGCCAAATGGTAACACCCAGGCGCGGTCCGTCCTCACCTTCCAAATCCAGCTTTTCCATACGAAAACGCATACCGTTGTGACTTCCTGTAAATTTCTCTTTTTTCAGGAAATTAATGGGCATGAAATTCTTCAGCTCCAGCATATGCTAACCTCTTTTAAACTACTTTTCATACTGGCTCAGCTCCACCAGGTGCATGGTCAAATCCGTGATGGTGTCATCGTCCACCTGGGCCGCCGTATAAAGTGTGTACTTGGTACTTCCCCACTCCCAGGAGGCCAGACGGCCGCCGCTGTCCGTGGTTTTAATCAGGACTTCCAGGCTGGTTTCACCGTAATCATAGTTCCGGGAAATGGCCTCATCCTTAAAGCGCTCGAAAATCCCCGCAAAGTCCTCTGCCGTATCCGAGGCCCTGTAGGTGTATGGCACACCGTCCAGAGAGAACCGGGCATCCGCCACCTCCTGGTTGATGATGAAAAAGCTGGTATCCTCAGCCCCCTCTGGCAGCACCATATGGACTCCTATGGCCTCAAAGGCCAGGACATCCTTTACCTCCGCCATGGGATTTGGCAGTTCCCGGGTTGCAGTTCCTGACTCAGCCCTTGTCCCTGTCTCCGCCGGAGCGGATGTCTCTGCCTCAGAAGTCTTAACAGGCTCCTTTTTGCCGCCGCAGCCCGCGGCCAGAAGGGCCGTAAGCGCTACGGCCAGCAGAATACCCTTTCTGCCCAAAAGCCTTTTGGTTCGATTCATGTAATTCCTCCTTCCATCTGCCCATGCACAGGCATCACTGCCCTTTCTGCATGGGTGCTACCGTCTCACAATATTCCTGCAGCGCCCTGTGCAGCTGTCCCTGTGAAGCCTCGTCGCACAGCACTACTATCTTGTCCCCTGCCCTGAGCACTGTATCCCCTCTGGGCACAAACTCGGCCTCCCCGCGCATAAGGGACACCACCAGAGAGGTCCTTGGCCAGGCGATAGCTGAAATCTTCTTTCCCTCGGCTGCGCTTCCATGGTAAATCATGCCTTCCACCAGCACCTTTTCCCCTGTAAGCGTGACCTTCTTGTCCGGGTTCTGCTTTGCCAGAAGGCGGTGAAGAAGCTGGTCGTACACCGGTGCGCAGTGAACCATGTCCGGAACCAGATAGGCTGCCAGTGAAACCATGGACAGGGTCAGCAGATGAGAAAAGGATCCTGTCATTTCACTAATCAGTATGATGCCTGTAATCGGCGCCCGCACAATGGCTGAGAAATAGCCCGCCATGCCCAGGATGATGAAATTCCCCACCAGGCCGCTCAGAGAGGGACTGACAAGGAGGGCCACATTGTAATATATGGTTCCTATGATGGCTCCCATCACCAGCAGAGGCAGGAAGATACCTCCCGGCGCCCCGGAGCCGAAGCTTATCATACTGAAGGCAAATTTGACCGCCAGCAGCAGGCACAGGGCGCCAAGCGCCATCTCACCCGTGGACAGTTCCTCCACCAGGGCATGACCTCCGCCCAGCACGCTGCGGTATGTAAATCCAAATACGCCTGCCAGCAGAAAGGGAATCAGAAGCTTCACCGTGCCCCAGGGAATTTTTCCGTATAAATCCTGGGTTTTGGACAGAGTGGTATTATAAACCACACCCATGGCTCCCATGATCACGCCCAGAACCAGCACATGACCGTAGGTGCCCAGGGGCATCATATGGGTGATGTGAAAGGAAAATACCGGCGTCAGGCCGAATACATTCCTGGATACAAAATCCGAAGTAATGGATGCCGCCATGGAGGAAAGGAGAAGCTCCGGTGAAAAATGCTTATGTACCTCCTCCAGGGAAAACAGTATACCTGCGATGGGCGCATTGAAGGCGGCCGACAATCCGGCGCTGGCTCCGCAGGTAATGAGAAGCTTTTCCTCTGTTTTTACCCGTTTGGCGGCCCTGGAGAACCCCTTTGCCGTCATGGCTCCCAGCTGAATGCTGGGGCCTTCGCGTCCCAGGGACAATCCGCATCCCAGGGATATAATGCCGCCTCCCAGCTTGGCAAGCAGCACACGCCACCACTTCTCATCAATTTCCCCAATGATTTCCCCTTCAATCTGGGGAATGCCGCTGCCTGATATCAGGGAATCCCATTTAAGGAGAAGGGACACCACACATGCGGCGGCGGCCAGAATCAGAATCCATACCGGCACAAACCAGGTATGGCTCCTGCCATAGTCCAGTATCATGTTCAGCAGTATATCCGCGGAACCTATGAGATAGCGGAAGGCCACCACCACGGCGCCTGCCAGGGCGCCCACCACTACCCCCTCTAAAATTAACTCATAACGAAAACTCCGGTAACGGTTAATGGTATGAGTAACCGTATGTTCTTCCGGCTGCATAACGTTTCCCCCTGTATCTTGTCTGGTCTGATGCCTACATCTCACTGTAGGTGCCCTTGAACTTTACAAGCTTGGGACGGTATCCCGCGCTGGTAAGGGCAGATACAATCTGATTCTTATGGTCTGTTCCAAATGCCTCCATGGTGATGCGCAGCTCCACGGCAGCATTGCGGTTGATACTGATAAACTGATTGTGCTCCAGCTTGATGATATTGCCCTGCTCCTTGGCGAGAAGGGCGGATACCCTGGCCAGCTCTCCCGGCTTGTCGGGAAGGAGCACGGACACGGTAAATACACGATCCCTCTCAATCAGGCCGTGCTGTACAATGGAGGACATGGTGATGACATCCATATTGCCGCCGCTTAAGATGGATACAATCTTCTTTTTCTGTACGTTCAGATGCTTTAGGGCAGCCACGGTCAGGAGGCCGGAATTCTCCACAATCATCTTATGGTTTTCTACCATGTCAAGGAAAGCCACAATCAGCTCGCTGTCCTCTATGGTGATGATACCGTCCACATTTTCCTGTATGTAAGGGAACAGCTTTTCGCCGGGACGCTTCACTGCCGTACCGTCCGCAATGGTGTTCACCTGGGGAAGTCCCACCACCTTTCCCTCCTTAAGGGATGCCTGCATACAGTTGGCGCCTGCGGGCTCCACGCCAATGACCTTAATTTTCGGATTCAGAAGCTTGGCCAGAGTGGAAACGCCGGTACAGAGACCGCCTCCGCCGATGGGAACCAGGATATAGTCCACGGTGGGAAGCTCCTTGATAATTTCCATTGCAATGGTGCCCTGCCCCGTAGCCACGTCCAGATCGTCAAAGGGATGTACAAAGGTATATCCGAACTCGTCCGCCAGCTTATATGCGTGATCGCAGGCCTCGTCAAACACATCCCCCTCCAGCACCACGTCGGCGCCGTAGCTCTTGGTGCGGTTCACCTTCATAAGAGGCGTGGTGGTGGGCATGACCACGGTGGCCTTCACACCGGCCAGCTTGGCCGCGTAGGCCACACCCTGGGCATGGTTGCCGGCCGACGCTGTAATCAGACCCTTGGACTTTTCCTCCTCGGTCAGGGTGTGTATCTTATAGTAGGCGCCCCTCACCTTATAGGCTCCCGTGTACTGCATGTTCTCCGGCTTGAAAAATACCTTGTTTCCTGTCCGGGCAGAGAAATACTCACTGTATACCAGTTTTGTCTCTGTGGTCACATCCTTCACAAGCTCGGAGGCCTCCTCAAATTTTTCCAATGTCAGTTCTTCCATATCTTTGTCCTTCTTTCCCTTGCTTTTATTCTATACTATAGCACGTCAATGTATTGTTTCAATCCACGTTCGGTTATTTCTGCACATGGAACAGGGCATTGACAAAATCATCCGCATTGAATTTCTGCAGGTCGTCTATCTTCTCCCCGATTCCAATGTATTTTACAGGAATTCCCAGCTCGGACTGAATGGCCACGGCAATGCCGCCTTTGGCTGTGCCGTCCAGTTTAGTCAGGATAATGCCTGTGATGTCGGCCACCTCCATAAACTGGCGGGCCTGGGCCAGGGCATTCTGTCCCGTGGTGCCGTCTAACACCACCAGAGTCTCCCTGTAGGCATCCGGATATTCCTTGTCAATGATCCGGTTGATTTTCTTAAGCTCTTCCATCAGATTCTTCTTATTGTGAAGCCTTCCGGCCGTATCACAGATAAGCACGTCCGCCTTCCTGGACTTGGCTGCCGCCACCGCGTCATAGATAACAGCCGCCGGGTCAGACCCCTCCTGCTGCGCTATAAGCTCCACTCCGGCCCGTGAGGCCCATTCAGTCAGCTGCTCAATGGCAGCCGCCCGAAAGGTATCCGCCGCCGCCAGTATGACCCTGCGTCCGTCGTCCTTAAGCTGTCCGGCCAGCTTGCCCACGGATGTGGTCTTGCCCACTCCGTTGACACCGATGACCAGAACCACGGACTTCCTGTGCTCGAATTCGTATGCGTTTTCGCCCAGGTCCATCTGCTCCTTTATGCTGTTGATTAAAAGCTCCTTGCACTCCTCCGGTTCCCGGATGTGCTGCTCCTTCACCTTCTTACGCAAATCCTCCACAATGGACATGGTGGTCTGGATTCCCAAATCTCCCATGATAAGGGTCTCCTCTATCTCCTCATAGAAATCATCGTCAATGGCGGAAAAACCACTGAAAATGGAATCTATCCCTGACACGATATTGCTGCGGGTTTTGGCCAGGCCCTCTACCAGGCGCCCGAAAAAGCCCTTCTTTCCCTCTGCCATAAATCATTCTCCTTTTTGTGTCTTACATATTAGGTCTTATATACAATCAATATATATGAATCATCATATCACAACTTGCACTATTTATCCAGGTCATCTGCAATGAGGTTCACGCTGACCAGCGTGGACACGCCCTTCTCCTGCATGGTGATGCCGTAGAGGCGGTCCGCTGAGACCATGGTGCCTCTTCTGTGGGTGATAACGATGAACTGGGTATTCCTGGTCAGCTTGTGAAGGTATCCTGCGAAACGGTCCACATTGGAATCGTCCAGGGCTGCCTCAATCTCATCCAGAAGACAGAATGGGGACGGCTTTAGGTTCTGGATGGCAAACAGCAGGGAAATGGCTGTGAGAGCCTTTTCACCGCCTGAGAGCTGCATCATGTTCTGCAGCTTCTTGCCCGGGGGCTGGGCAATGATCTGTATGCCTGCCTCCAGGATGTCCTCGTCCTCCATCAGTTCCAGTGTGCCCCGTCCGCCTCCGAACAATTCCTTAAAGACCTTGTCGAATTCAGCCCGTATTTCACCAAACTTCTCTTCAAACTGACGCCGCATCCCGGTATCCAGTTCCTCAATGATTTTCTCCAGCTCGGCCTGGGCAGTGACCAGGTCCTCGTGCTGGGTCCGCATAAACTCGTAGCGCTCCGATACCTCTTTATAATCCTCAATGGCGTTGACATTGATGTTGCCCAGTCCCTTTATTCTGGATTTCAATTCATCTATAAGCTTCTTTACCTCAGGGACGGACTGGTATTCCTCCCTTTTAAGCTCCAGTGCCGTGGAGTAGGTCATCTCATATTCCGACCACATATAGGCGGTGGAAGCCTCCAGCTTTTCCTCCAGCTTTTCCTTCTGGGCCTGGACGCGGAACATATCCTTGTCCAGCTCTGCCAGGCGGGCGGTCAGTTCCTCCCGCTTTGCCAGAAACGCCTTCTGCCTTAAGGACATCTCCTCCTTTTCAGCCTCATGGCCCGCCATCACCTGTTCCAGTTCCTTCATGTGCACCATGGCATTCTGAATCAGTTCTCCCAGATGCGCAATCTCCTGGCGCTTGCCCTCAATCACCTGCCCGGAATTTTCCGTGCCTTCGGCCAGCGAGTCAAACTCCTCTGTAAGCTTCTTTATTTCTCCGGACACACGGTCTGAGTTTTCACGGATAAAGTCCTGTTTCTGGCGCAGGTTGGCTGCCTCCATCTGAAGGGCCGACAGGTCCGCAGCACAGGTCTCCCGCTCTTTCCTGGAGTTCTCCAGGAGAACCGTCTTGTCCTCTATCTCCTGGTTGGCCTGGGTACTCACCTGCTCCAGTTCCCTGGAGTCCTGGGTGAGAGCCGTACGGCTCTCGTTGATTTCCTTTACCTGCTCCTCCAGCTGTCCGTGCTCGCGCACCAGGTCCGTGGATGACTCCGCAATCTCCGCCTTTTTATCCTCCAGCTGGGATATGTTCATACGGATGGTATTCTCCCGGATGGCCATGGACTGGATGTCGGCGCGCAGCTTCTCCAGTTCCCCCTTTTTCTCCTGAGCCAGGGATTCTTCCAGGTTCAGTTCCTTTTGAATCTTCTCCACCTGGACCAGCGCCTTGCTGCAGGTGTTCTCTAACTCATCAATCTCCCTGCGCCGTCCCAGCAGGTTGCTGGAATTCTTAAAGGCGCCGCCCGTCATGGAACCGCCGGCGCTTAAGAGCTCGCCCTCCAGGGTGACGATGCGCAGACTGTACTTATACTTTCTGGCCAGCGCAATGGCGTTGTCGATGGTGTCTGCCACTACCACACGGCCTAACAGGTACCTGGCCAGGCCTTCATACCGGGAGTCCACCTGGACCAGATCGCTGGCCAGTCCCAGAACTCCCTTTTCCTTCAGGGCCGCGGGCTGGGAAAATACCTGTTTGCCGTTAATGCTGGTCAGCGGAAGGAAGGTGGCCCTGCCGTATTTATTCTTCTTCAGATACTCAATCAGCTGTTTGGCCGTTGCCTCTGAATCCGTTACAATGTTCTGGATGCTTCCGCCCAGGGCTGTCTCGATGGCTGTCTCATACTTCTGGCTGGTGGTGATGATATCAGCCACCACCCCATGAATGCCGTGTACCCGGTCACGCACCTCCATGACCCTGCGGATGCTGTTGCCGTAGCCGTCATAGCGTTCCGCCAGGTTCTTAAGGGACTCCAGCTTGGTGTAGGCCATATGGTACTCCTGCTGGGTGTCGTTTAAATTCCGGTTCAGGCGGCGGGATTCCTGCTCTGCCTTAAGAAGGGCGTCCTCAGTCTCCTGAGCCGCGAACTGCTTCTGCTCCAGCTCCTCATTCAGCTGGTCTAACAAAGCCCGTTCCCTGCCGATGTGCTCATCCTGCACCGACTCGTCGCTCTTAAATCTGAGAAGCTTCTGCGATACCTCGCTGCGCCGTAAATTCACCTGCTCCAGCATGGTCTCATAGCGCTGCTGTCTGGCCGTCAGGGAGGCTCTCTCGTTAAGGGCCTGTATGATGCTCCCCTTTGCCCCCTCAATGGCTTCCTCCAGACGGCGGATGGCCTCATCCTGTCCCTCCAGGCGGGCTCCGGCTTCCTCCTGGCGCTTTAGGGCATCCCTCACCTGGCCGCCCATGGCCTTTAGTTCTTCTCTATAGGAGTCCAGCTGCTGATTCTTGGCGGCCAGCTCCTCTTTAATCACATCCCGCCTGTGCTCCAGATGCTCCTGGTTCATCTCCTCCGTATGTATCTGTTCCTTCAAGACATTGATCTGGCCCTCCAGATTTCCCTTCAGCACCGTGCCCTGGCTCAGCTCATCCCGGTCAGCTGCCATGCGGCGCTCCAGATCTGCCAGGGACTGCTCCAGCTCCTCATATCCGGCCTTCAGGCGCTCAGATTCCCTGCCTGTGTCTTCCATATCGCCGGAGAGGATCTGCTGGCGCTTCTCCACTTCCTCCAGCTGCTTTCCCGTTCCCTCTGTCTCCATGAGAAACAGGTTGGCATCGCATATCTTAAGGCTGTCCTTTAACTGAAGATATTCCCTGGCCGCCCTGGACTGACGCTCCAGGGGGCCCACCTGCTTCTCCAGCTCGGAGAGGATATCGCTTACGCGGACCAGGTTGGCCTGCTCGTCCTCCAGCTTCTTCTGGGCAATGGCCTTGCGGCGCTTAAATTTAACGATACCGGCAGCTTCATCAAAAAGCTCCCGGCGTTCTTCCGGCTTACCGCTTAGTATTCTGTCAATCTGTCCCTGTCCGATAATGGAGTATCCCTCTTTGCCTATACCCGTATCATAGAACAGCTCGTTGATATCCTTTAGTCTGCAGGCGCTGCCGTTTATCATATACTCGCTCTCACCGGAACGGTAGAGACGGCGGGATACCGTCACCTGGTCATAGTCAATGGCCAGCTGATGGTCGCTGTTGTCCAGGGTGATAGCCACGTAGGCAAATCCCTGGGGCTTTCTCATCTCGGTTCCCGCAAAGATGACATCCTGCATGCTGGCGCCGCGCAACTGCTTGATGCGCTGCTCGCCCAGTACCCAGCGCACTGCGTCGGCCACATTGCTCTTGCCGCTGCCGTTGGGGCCAACGATACCGGTAATGCCGTTATGGAATTCAAATACCAGCTTGTTGGCAAAGGATTTAAACCCCTGAATCTCAATACTTTTTAAATACATAGTCCACCTGCTTATTCTTCTGCTGCGGCTTCCTGCGCCTTAAGCTTCAGGATGCCGTTATAGGCAGCCACCTGTTCTGCCGCCTTCTTGGTACGTCCCGCGCCCCGGCCGACCTCCTCATCCCCGATTTTGGCACAGACCTCAAAGGATTTATTGTGGTCCGGCCCTTCCTCACGGATAATCTCATAGGACAGGGGCGCCTCCTGGCGGCTCTGCACCATCTCCTGTAAGATAGTCTTGCTATCATAAAAGAGCTGCTTGTGTTCGATGTCGTTTAAGATAAAACGATGAATGAACTCTTTTGCATTAGCAAAACCACCGTCCAGGTAAATCGCGCCAATCAGTGCCTCCATGGCGTCTGACACCACGGAATTGCGGTTCCGGCCGCCGGTGGCATCCTCGCCCTTGCCCAGGTACAGGTATTGGCCCAGCTTAATATCCCCAGCGCAGTAAGCCAGGGTGGGTTCGCACACAATGCTGGCCCTGATTTTTGTCAAATCTCCCTCCGGCAGTGTCTCATACTTGCGGTAGAGGAATTCGCTGGTCACGATTTCCAGGACAGCATCCCCCAAAAACTCCAGGCGCTCATTGCATCTGCTGTGGTCCAGACGGTGTTCGTTGGCATAGGAGCTGTGGGTCAGGGCCTGAGTAAACAGGTTCTTGTTCTTAAACTCGTATGCAATCCTCTCTTCCAGTTCTTTTAAATGACTGTTCATAATGATCCTTCCTTCTTCAAATACCCGTGGGGCAGGTCTTAAAACATGCCTCCCAAACGCACAAAAAGGGCTGTGCTTACAGCCCCTGTGCCTGTCCGTTAGTTTAAAGCGTTCTTAATCTGCTCTACTGCATCGCCTACTGTCACAATCTGTTCTGCAGCCTCATTTGGAATCTCAATGTCGAATTCCTCTTCAATTCCCATGATAATCTGGAAAATGTCCAGTGAATCCGCACCCAGGTCATCTACGAATGTAGCTGCCATTGTCACTTCCTCCGGTTCAATGTTCAAAACTTCTGCGATAATACCCTGTAATTTCTCAAATTCCATCTCTTAGCTCCTCTTTCTTAAATCTTGATTTTTAACTTCGTCCCTCGGACTTATTTTTCGTTTTGGACGTCCAGGCACTGACGGATTTTACCATTGATATCCTGTTCCTTAAACGTCACACATTGAATAATGGAATTACGCACCTCCGTGCGCTTTGAATTGCCGTGGGTCTTGACTACAAGGCCTTTCAGACCCAGCAGGGGGGCTCCGCCGTACTGGCTGCCGTCAAAGGATTTAAGTGTTTCCCTGAGAGCCGGCTTTACCAAAAGGGCGCCAATCTTACTGCGCAGGGTAGACATCATACCGCCCTTCACCATGCTGATTAAGGTGGCCCCAACCCCTTCATACAGCTTCAGGATTACATTGCCCACAAATGCCTCACAGACAATGACATCCGCTCCGCCATGGGGAATTTCCCTGGCTTCAATGCTTCCGATGAAGTTAATCCCCTTACATTCCTTTAACAGGGGAAATGTCTCCTTCACCAGCGCATTGCCTTTTTCTTCCTCCGCACCGATATTGACAATGGCTACCCGCGGGTTCTTAATTCCCATCACATGCTCCATATAGATGGAACCCATCTGGGCAAACTGCGCCAGGTGAGACGCTCTGGCATCCACATTGGCTCCACAGTCAATCAAAAGTGATACGCCTTTCTCCGTAGGAATAAGCGGTGCCAGCGGCGGACGTTCCACACCCTTATTGCGTCCCACTATCACCTGTCCGCCTACCAGGATTGCCCCGGAACTTCCGGCGGATACAAAGGCATCGGCTTCTCCCTGTTTTACAAGGTTTAAGCCCACCACAATGGAAGAGTCCTTCTTCTTACGGATAGCGTTTACCGGCGGCTCCTCAGTGGCAATTACTTCTGTGGCGTTCACCACCTGAATCTGGTCCTTGTTATAGGTGTGCTTTGACAGTTCTGAAACAACTGCCTGCTCCTGCCCCACAAGAAATACCTGGATGCCAGGTTTTGCGTTCACAGCCTCCACTGCTCCGGCTACCATCTCGCCCGGCGCATAATCTCCGCCCATAGCGTCTACCGCTACTTTAATCATAATGACTCTCCTTTCGGTCCTGCATACAACTTATAATATACTAGATATCATTCTATAAATCAATATGTTTTTTCACTGGTTTTTGGGGAATTGAAGGCCCCTGTTTGTGTCTGTTCCAGGCGTACATACGTCAGGAATATGCATACTTCTGCAACGTTTGGATTGTCAACCGGCCTCCGGAGTGGTAAAATAAAAGCAGATAAAGCCAGTGATACTTTTATGATATTTAGGAGGGATTTCTATGAATTATGAAGGACAAATCTGCCGCGGTCCCATGGAACGCTCATCCTATATGCTTCCGGTTGCCGTTGGCTGTTCCTACAACCGGTGCAAATTCTGCACTCTGTTCCGACACCTGAAATACAGGGAGCTTCCCATGGAGCAGATAGAGGGGGAGCTGGAACGGGTCCGTAATCTGGGAGGGAATCCAAAGCACGTCTTTCTCGGTGACGGCAATGCCTTTGGACTGGACACAGGCCGTCTTCTTAAGATAACAGACCTGATCCACCGGTATTTTCCGGATTGCTGCGCCATCAACATGGATGCCACTGTCACCAATATCCGGGCCAAATCCCAAGAGGAGCTGCAGGCCCTCCGGGCTGCCGGTATACGCCATCTGTATTTAGGCATTGAAAGCGGCCTGGACGATGTCCTTGTCCGTATGGAAAAGGACCATAACCTGGACCAGGCATACCGCCAGATTGACCGGATTCAAAATGCGGGATTTATTTATGATGCCCATATCATGACCGGAATTGCAGGGCACGGAAGGGGAAGGGAAAATGCATATGCCACCGCAGAATTCTTCAACCGCACCAGGCCCCGGCGTGTCATAAACTTCTCATTGTTCCTGTCTCACAGCGCCCCTCTGTACCGCGAGGCCCAGGCCAAAACCTTTGTTCCTGCCACGGAGCTGGAAAACCTGCAGGAGGAACGGCTGCTTCTGGAACTTCTGACCACCCCGGGGCCCCTGGTATACGACGGATTCCACGACCGCATTGAGTTCCGGGTCCGGGGAACCCTGCCCGGCGAAAGGGAGAAGATGCTGGATAAACTGGACCGGGCCATTGAACGGTACAAGAATCAGGAGCCGGTTATTACGTACTAATCCATTAAGCAAGGCCAGCCATTACAGTTCTTCCCCATTGCTTTCAATCACCTTCTTATACCAGTCAAAGGAATCCTTTTTTCTCCTGGATAAATCCCCTGTTCCGTCGTCGTATTTTTCCACATAGATGAAGCCGTACCGCTTTGCCATCTCTCCTGTGGAAGCGCTGACTAAGTCAATGCAGCCCCATGGAGTATAACCCATCAAGTCCACGCCATCCCTGACCGCTTCCTTCAACTGCTCAATATGCTTTTTCAAATAATCAATGCGGTACTCATCATGGATTTTTCCGTCCTCTTCAATCTTGTCATAAGCGCCCAGACCGTTTTCCACCACCATTAAGGGGATGCGGTAGCGGCCATAAAGCTCATTTAAGGTGTACCGTAAGCCCTTAGGGTCGATCTGCCAGCCCCAGTCGCTGGATTCCAGATATGGATTTTTGGCCCCTCCGGCTAAATTGCCGCCTGTCCGGACCTTGTCTTTGTCAGCGCTCTCGCAGTTTGACATGTAGTAGCTGAAGGTATAGAAGTCCACGCAGCCCTGCTTTAAAATTTCTGCATCCCCTGGCTCCATGTTAACAGTGATTTGATTTTCCTCAAAATACCGTTTCATAAAGTGAGGATATTCTCCCCTAACCTGTACATCCCCGCAGAACTGGTTCATGATCTGGTTTTTCTTCTGAGCCTTCAATATATCATTAGGATTGCAGGTGAGGGGATAGGTGGTGATATGGCAGATCATACAGCCGATTTGGCAGTCAGGGTCAATCTCATGTCCTTCCATGACAGCCAGGGCGCTTGCCACAAACTGATGGTGAATCCCTTGAAAACGCAGGGCCGGAATATCCTTCTGGTTCATAAAATCCGTGGTGCCTTCATTTAAAATTCCCAGAGACAAATAGCCTCCCATGGGCATGGTGCCTGCGTTGATTTCATTGAAGGTCAGCCAGTATTTCACCTTTCCTTTATACCGCTTAAATAAGACCTTTGCGTATTTCACAAAAAGCTCCACACATTCTCTGGAAGCCCAGCCATTGTATTTTTCCGTCATGGCAAAGGGCATTTCATAATGGGAAATGGTTACCAAAGGTTCAATATCATGCTTTAAGCATTCCTCTATGACATCATCATAGAATTTTAATCCGGCTTCATTTGGCTCCTCTTCCATTCCAGTGGGGAAAATCCTGGTCCAGGCAATAGAAAACCGGAAGCACTTAAAACCCATTTCTGCAAAGAGGGCGATGTCCTCTTTATAATGATGGTAGAAATCAATGGCCTCATGGCTGGGATAAAAGGTCCCCTCCTCCACAGCTCTCGTAATCCTCTTGGAGGTTGCGCGGGAACCTCCTGTGCACAAATCAGCGCAGGACACCCCCTTTCCGTCCACATTCCAGGCTCCCTCGCACTGGTTGGCGGCCACTGCGCCGCCCCACAAAAAGTTTTCTTTTAATACTGACATTGTTTCAATCTCCTTTCCATATTTTAATCCACCCAAAGGCTTTTATTTTCATAGCGCTGATCCAGGTGGCCGCTGAACCATCTGCCGTTCATCACATTTGCGATTACCTTTTCTTTTATTTCTTTGGATATGGTTTCATCCTGGTCCATTTCATCCATAATTACACCGTAAGACGTTTTTACAGACTTACATTCTGCCAGGGCTTTGCCCTCTGCGGCGTCAAGCACCATGGTAAGATGCGTTTTTTCGTCCCATGGGCTCCAGGCTTCAAGGCCCTGGCCGTTTGGATCTCCTGTGTAAAGGAAGTTTTTAAGGTACTGCAAAAACAGATTCCCCATGTCCACATATCCAGGCTGGTTAAAGGTATCAGGCAGCATGGGGGCATAATTGTTCTCTGTGGAAAGCATGGGTATAAAAATACCATGGAAAGACCCGTAAACAGGAATTGGATAGGCGGAGCTGGAATCCCCATAATTGACGCTGCATAAATAAATGGGAGATTCATAGGAAGAGCTCATCTTCTCAGCGGAAGCCTCTGTGTTAAAATATCCATACATTCTGCTTCCATATTTTATGGCAAAATTTTTTGCGGCAAGGAGCTCCTCCTCTGAAAGACCTTCCATGCCGCTTCCGGAATAATAACTATCTCCATAGGCAAACATGCTGAATTCTGTAGTTCCGGTGAGCATCAGAACAGGCACATCTATATACGCATCTGTTTCAAAGCCTTCCTTTGGAATCACAACACCATCGGCGTAAAGGTGGGGGAACACGCTCATCCGTATTCCCGCGTTTCCCATAAGGGCGCTTAAGCGTTCTGAAGAAATGCTGTATAAATAATCCCGCACCTCCTCCCCTGTTCCTAAAAGCCATTCCTCTGCCTCTGTTTCATCCCCTGCTTTCCCATCCTCTACAGCCAGAGGCGCAATGGCAGCTGCAATTTTTTTTGCGCTCAATTCCTGGTCGGACACGGTCATACCGCCGCTGAAAACCACGGCTTTTTGGAATTTTCCTTTAAACAGAGGGCTTATGAGCATGGCCATCACATCGCGCCCTCCCGCACTGAACCCCGAAACCGTTATGTTTTCCGGATCGCCGCCAAACTGCTCAATATTTTCCCTTACCCAGTCAAGAGCCTTTGCTATATCCAGCATGGCAAAGTTGCCGGTGGCATGTTCCTCTTCCATAAGGGCGGGCAGACAGTTAAAGCCCAGAAGTCCCAAACGGTAATTCACTGATACAAAAACCATATCATTCTTCACTGCCATTTCAGTTCCTATTAATTCCCTGGTATTTCCGGTTTGATTGTTGCCTCCATGGATAAAAACCATAACAGGAAGCTTTTTGGCCCCTTTCCTGCTGTAAACATCTAAGTTTAAGCAATCCTCCGTTCCGATAACCGCTTCATTTTCAAGCTGAAGGGCAGGCTCCTTAAAATCCGTGGCGGAAAGCCTTTCCGTCCAGACATCCGGATCCAATGGTGCCTTCCAGCGGAGACTGCCAGAAGGTTCCTTTCCATAAGGAATGCCGTACCATACCAGCGCCTCCCCCTTTTCAGTCCCTTCAACCGGACCAAAAGCAGTATCCTTTCTCTTTTCCTCTGCAGCCTCCTGTGGCTGGGCTGATGTCTCCGGCGCAGCAGCCGGCGCTTCCGGAACCGGATTCTCCCCGGCCGCAGTCTCCTGCGTCATAACCGCTTGTCCTCTTCCCATGTTTTCCCCCTTGCAGCCGGATGCCAGCACAGCTCCCGCTATTAAGAGCAATAGCCATTTTTTCTTCATAACCACACCTTCTTTTCTTTTATACAATGGTAAGCAATACCTCTCCTGCTGCAATTTCTTTTGTTTCCGCCGCCTTGATGCTGATAAAATCAGCGGGGTTGGAAATCAGCACAGGAGTGATCACATCATAGCCCTTTTCCTTTAATAAGCTTAGGTCAAATTCCAGAAGCAGATCTCCCGCCTTCACCCTGTCGCCCATTTTACAATGAAGAGTAAAGCCTTCTCCTTTTAAATTTACCGTGTCCAGGCCCACATGAATTAAAATCTCGGCCTGGTTATCTGCAGTGATTCCCACCGCATGTTTGGAATCCATGACCGCGCTGATCATTCCATCTGCAGGAGCATATACCTTTCCGTCAGAAGGAATAACGGCTGCTCCCTCTCCTAAAACGCCGCCGGAAAATACCGGGTCCGATACCTCCTTTAAAGAAATTACAGCGCCGTTTAAAGGGCTTTTGATTTCAATGCGCTCCACCAAAGGCTTTATTTCCTGCGGCAGGGTCTTTGTCTCCTCTGCGCTGGCGGCTTCCTTCTCTCCCGCTTCTGCCGGGTCGGGTTTATAAAGCGCAAGGCTGACCAGGAAAGAAACGCCCAGGGATATAGCCAGGGCGATAACGCCGTTAAGAAGATTTGCCAATCCCTCTCCGCCGATCATCTGAATGAGCGTCAGAGCGGAGGGGGAACCTCCCATGGTATACCCCACCAGATGGGTGATTCCGGAATAAAGCCCGGAGGCTCCCGCACCGCAGACTGCCGCAATCATGGGTGTTTTGTATTTTAAAGTAATTCCATACATGGCAGGCTCAGTGACGCCCGCCACAATAGCAGAAATCCCAGCGGCTGATGCTGTGGATTTTACAATATTATCTTTGGTCTTGACGGCTACAGCCATGGAGGCTCCGCCCTGAGCTAAATTGGAGCAGAACATGGTGGTAATTAATACCGCGTCGTAACCAAAGCTGGCCAGACTGATGGTACAGATGGGGATCAGAGCATAGTGCATTCCGGTCATAACAATAAAAGGCATGATTGCGGAAAGCACGGCAATGATTAGCCAGTCAATCTTATTATAAAGGAAATTAACTCCATCCGCCAGATAATTTCCCACTATGGCTCCAATAGGGCCAATCACTACCAGAACCACGGGAACAGAAACAAATATGACAATTAAAGGCTTTAAAAACACCTTCACCATATCTGGGCAGATCTTATCCGCAAACCTTTCAATCCACCTCATAAACGGGACCATCAAAAGCACCGGAAGGACAGAAGAGCTATACGAGGCCGAGGTTACGGGAAGCCCGAAATAAGAGGTGTTTCCCTGTAAAAGCAAGGCCCCAAGATCGGGATGAAGCAGTACGGCGGCCATCACCATTGCTAAAAAGGGGTTGCTGTTCAGCCTCTTAGCCGTTGTGTATGCCAGCATGATCGGCATAAAATAAAAGAAAGCGTCTCCCACTGTGTTCAGGATCATATAGGTGCTGCCTGTGGTGTCCACCAGATTGAAGGTGGTGAGCAAGGTCAGAATCACCTTAATCATACCGCATCCCAGCATAGCCGGAAGAAGGGGCGTCATGCAGCCCGCCACAAAAGCGCAGAGCCTGGAAAACAGGTTTTCCTTTGGACCGCCGTTTTCCGCCCTCCCTCCGTCTGAGAAATCACCCAGCTTTTGAAGCTCGGCAAACACATGAGTGACCTCATTGCCAATAACCACCTGGTACTGACCTCCCTGTTTGATGACCCGTAAAACTCCGGGAATTTTCTCCACCTCTGAATCCTTTGGAAGCCCCATGTCCTTTAACACAAAGCGCAGCCTTGTGATGCAGTGGGTCAGACCCTCCACATTTGCCTTTCCGCCGACCATTTCTAAGATTTGTCCGGCTGTTTTCGCATAATCGAATGCCATTTTTTCTACCTCCTCTTTATTTTTTGAAAGCCATAGCTTTCAGCTGCAAAAAACCCTGACAAAGCCTGCCTTCTTCCGCCGGGCTGAAAATTACAGCCTCTGGCGGACAGCAGAGAATTGTCAGGGTCATGCCCCTCCCGGAAAGCCAGTCAGGTAACACTCCTGTATTCTATTTTAGAATTATTGTCTGGTTATTTTTTCAATATGAATCATCAGGTAAAGCATCTCTTCCCTGTTCAATTCATAATGATACACATCGTGAATAAAATCTGCTATCTTTACAATACATTTGTAGGATTGAGGATACTTTTCCTTGATCAGATGAAACCATTCATCCTCTGAGCCGGCGCATTGCTTTCCCTCAAACATCCTCTTGGCAAAGAATTTTAAATGAGTGATAAACCTCTGGTAATCCCAGCTTTCCTCATCCATCCGGATCTGGTAGCAGGCCTCCACAATCTGTGTGATCTCCTTAATGAGCCTTGTGATGGCTTCCAGATTCTCTACCTGGCTGTCTCCAAGCTGGGAGCATACATAATGAAAGGCTAAGAACGCCGCCTCATCCGGCTCCATCTGGATATGAAACCTCTTTTTCACCAGCTCAAGCCCCCGGCAGCCCACCTGATATTCCTTGGGATATAAATGCTTTACCTCCCAAAGCATGGGATTTTTTAAGACTGCTCCTGATTGATAGCGTTCCACTGCTCCTGCCAAATGATCACAGATAGGAATCAGCACACGTTCCGAAACCTTAAGCTCACAGACTTCTCTGGCGTAATGGGTCATCTGCTCCGCGATCTCCCAATATTCCTCCGGCAGCTTTGCAAAAAAGTCCTGAAACCTCTTAATTTCATTCTTGTCATTGGGTGTAAAAATGCGCTCTACCTGGGTGCTTACTATGGAATCCCTTTTTCTTTTGTTAAATCCGATTCCCTTTCCCTGGAGAATAATTTCCTTCCCCTCCGGGTTGCGGGATACAACCATGTTATTATTCAGCACCTTTTCAATTACCATACCGGACCTTCCCCCATGTGTTTTGTAAGTCAAATCTCCCATCCCAAACAGCGGGCGTTCTATTTGCAGCTCCCCAAGCGGCGAGATATTTGACTCTCGCAGCAACAGCCATACAGACATGCAAACATGTCAACGCAGCTCGTTGTTGGCAGAAATAAAAAAACAAGTTCCACAAAATAAAACTCCGCCATCCACCATGGAGTCATTTTCTTGTAGACCTTGCCCGCATTACCGGTCACAAACTACCGTCTATTCACTATGCGTAGTATAACATTCTTGTTTTTTATTGTCCAGATGTAAAAATGCACACTTCTCAACTATTTTTTTGTGCATTTTTACATCTGATAAAATTGTTTTCTTTGAACATTAATTTCTTCGGAAAGCTCCGAAAAATCCTTTCGGAAATGGGTATTATGTAAACAAGGGTTCTCGGTCAATATAGCCGAAAACCCTTGTTTTTCCTAGCTTTTTTCACTTTTTACAAAAATGCTTGTTCTTAATCTTCAACGCTTACGATTTCTCTCTTGTTGTAAGAACCGCAAGCCTTGCAAACTCTATGAGGCATCATCAGGGCACCGCACTTGCTGCACTTTACCAGATTTGGAGCGCTCATCTTCCAGTTTGCTCTACGGCTGTCTCTTCTAGCTTTAGAAGATTTATTCTTTGGACAGATAGACATGGTTTACACCTCCTTCGACTGTTTAAAAATATCCTGGATAACTGACATCCTTGGGTCAAGTGGCCTATTATCGCAGTCACAAGTCTCGTGGTTGAGATTTGTGCCACATCTATCACAGATTCCCTTGCATTCATCACTGCAGAGAACCGCCATAGGCAGGTTCAAGGTTAACTCATTACCAACCAACTGGTCGATATCCAGTTTATAACCATTTACGTAGGGCTGCTCGTCCAAATCTTCCACCCGCTCTTCATCACTCTGGTTCATGTCCAGTTCCTGGTCAATTTCCAGATGGAAAGGAACTCTCACGGGGTCAAGGCATCTGGCGCATGGCATAATCAGAACCAAATCAGCGGTTCCAGCTAAGGTCAGCTTCTTATTTCCCCTATTTGTTATCACCAATGACAATGGTCCCTTTTCTGCAATGTCGTATACAGTGTCGGCCATCCTGAACTGGGTCATCTCAAGCTCAGGCGTATATGTTTTGGACTTTCCCTCAACAGGAAACAGCTCAGATAAGTTAATTAGCATATTAACCTCCTAATACGCATCTCTTGCATTATACATACCATTGCACATTTTGTCAACTATATTTCCGTTTTTTTTCCAGAAGAGTCGAGCCGAATTTTTTTCTTATATTGCTTTACCGTCATATTTTCAAACTTTTTGAAAACCTTACTGAAATAACTGCTTTCATTGTAGCCCAAACGGAATGCAACCTCCGCAATACTGTCCTCCGTAAAGTAAAAATAGCCTTTAGCCAGATGCAGTTTTCTCATATGAAGATACTCCGTAACACTGACCTTAAACTGCTCCCTGAATATACGGCTCAGGTATCCCTGACTGATTGCACAGTTCTCAATAATACTGTTGAGAGTAATATCTTCTTTTATATGTTTCTCTATATAAATAAAAATATTCTCCAGCAGCGGATAACGGCCAATACTGTTCTGCCGGAACAGATAATCCATGACTCTGAAAAGCCAGAGTTCTGATGTTTTTCTGTCCGGAATCAGTACCTCATTAATCGGGAACAGTTCTGATATGTTTCCGCTGTCGCCATACACACTCCTGGTGTCCAGCAGGTTCTGTCCCAAATAGGTAAAAAGTTTAATCAGCCGAACGGGATCCTCACCGCCAATTGCGTAAATTTCATCAATTACACCGGCAATTCCGTCATAAAAATCCCCGAAATCTTTATTCCGAAGATAGGAGGCAAGGATTTCCAGTTGGTTCTGCACGGAATCCTCATGTTCTGTTTTGTAATTTTCCATGATTTTCTTCAGACAACTGTATGTAATCGGTTTTTCCAGAACGTCCTTTACCTGGCTTTGGGCAGCACTCCGAATCAGAACGTTGGCGGCATGGGCAGAAAGGATATATATACTAATCTCCGGATTGGACTGGTGAATAATCCTGCTGGCCTCCAGACCGGTGATTCCCGGCATCTGCATATCCATGAATACAATATCAATCACATCCTCTTTACAGACACGGACCGCGCGCTCACCGGTATCTGTCATGGAAACCACTTTGAAAGCACTATCCTTTGCAATCATCACATGCAGCGCTTCGCGCATCAGTATATCATCATCTGCTATCAAAACCCTGTACATGATTACTCAGTCCTTTCTTCATAATGCTCCGGCCACAATAAGATACTTTTCGATCCTTTGTTTCTGTAATTCTCCGTAATAATGCCGTATTCCTTTCCAAACAGTCTTTTCATCTTCTCCTTTGCATATTCCATACCCATTTTTATATAATAGCCTTCATGTTTGTCCTTATAAGCTTCATACTTGATATCCAGCTCTTCTTCCGTCAGTCCCGGGCCTGTGTCATTTATCTCCAGAAACATATTACCACTGTGCATATACCCTGTCACCGTAATTTCTCCGCCTTCCTTCTCCAGCATAATACCATTATAAAAGGCGTTTTGTATAAACGGCATTAAAATATCAGAAGGCATCTTCTGCATATGCAGTTCCTTTGGAACCTGGATGGAATACTCCAGCCGGTCCCCTGTTTTCTTTTTTTGGAATATCAGGTACCGCTCCGCATGCTCCAGCTCTCCGGAAATATGAACAAAGGTGCTCTTTTCCGTATATTTATATTTTATGTAATCAATATAGGTGCTCAGCAGCTCATTTGTCCTGTCTGCTTCTTCTATAATTGTCAGATTCAACAGCGATGTCAGCATGTCCAGAAGCTCATATTGATTGCTCTGCATCTCCAGTTCCATAATCCGCCTGTTAATTTGTGTGATTTCCTTGGCATAGCTGTGGTTCAATACCTGCAGCTTTTTCATCCGTTTCTTCAGAATATCTTCCTGAAGGTGCTGGCTGACCTCGTTCTCACTCAGCTGGTTAATTACCAGAAAAACCAGGTTCGCAATATCCAGAAATTTTTCATATGAATAAAAAGGAATTTCCTCCAGCAACGGCCTGTATTCTGCAACCGCCTCATCCGCCTTGGCAGAATGCATAACCGATGACAGCCTGCTGACAGATTCCGGGGCATCATTGCATTGAATCTGCCCCCCAATAAAACCTCCCAGATAATGGCCGCGGACAATAATTGGAATGGCCACCTCCAAAAGTCCGCAGGGACAAAAGTATACGTTTGTCTTTTGTGTAACTGCTGCCTGGATGGAACCGAAGGCATCCGAAGATTTACATCTCTCCATTGCCTCCGGGTTATTGCGAACCTTCTCACAATAGCGTGAAAAGGAGGTTGCCGATGTAATGGGATCCCCCTTGAAATCAACTGTAATGAAAGCCAGTCCGGTTGCCTTGGATAGGCTCTCCTGTATTGTCTCCAGCTTTTCTTTTCCGAACAGGTGGATGATATCCAGTTGATTAATACTGTTTTCTTCATTGATGCTGAGATATTCATCCAATGCATCTGGTTCTATCCCTTCCATATGCATCATCTTATGATATTCTGCCATCTGATTAATCCCTCTCTTTATGCCTGTAATTGTTATTTTAGCATCTTTTCACCATTTAAACAATCCTATTCCGACCAGGAGACGGTACAACGGCGTATGGAAAAAGGCCGTGCCAGCTCCTTTAGGGTAACACGGTCTTATGTCCAGCTTGTCACAAGTCATCTTTACTGTCAGTTAGTAAATACTTAATAATATTTTTTTAATAGCCTCTGTTCCGGCTTCCCTTGGATTGCCAGCAAGGCAGTTATCCATCAGGGCGTTATCCGTCATGTTCTGTAGCTGCTCTTCATATGCCTCTATATTAATTCCCAGCTCCCTGATTGAGGATGGCATTTCCATGCACCGCATCAGGGTACGAATCAGCTCCTTTAAGGTGTTGACAGCCATTACCGGTGATTCGTTCATGTCAACCAACTGGACCTTGCAGGCAAGACTTGCATATTTGTTCATGATATCATGGTTTACACTATTATAATCAATGATCTGATTTAACAGTAGGGCATTGGCCAATCCATGGGGTATGTGGAACGTACCTCCCAGCTGATGGGCAATGCTGTGGTTTAATCCCAGGCCTGCCGTATTAAAAGCCATTCCCGCCAGTGTGGACGCCTCATGCATCAGGGTTCTGGCCTCCAAATTCTTTCCATCCCTGTAGCATTGTAAAAGCGCCTTAATCAATAATTCAATTGCCTTTTCTGACAGCGCGTCCGAGAATACATTGCTCCCGTTTGCAACATAGGCCTCCAGGGCATGTGTCAGCACATCCATCCCTGTATTTGCCGTAATGGAAGGCGGTACAGACAATGTAAGCCTTGGGTCAAGGATGGCCACGTCTGCCAGAATATCATCCGATGATATCAGATGCTTGCTCTTACTCTCTGAATCCGTTATGACAGCGGCTGAGGTGACCTCTGAGCCGGTTCCGCTGGTTGTGGGTATGGTGATGAATTTCGGCTTCGGAACCAGATTCCTCACTCCGGCAAAGTAAATCATTCCCTTGGCCGTATCAATGGCAGAGCCGCCTCCAAAACCAATGACAATCTCAGGACGTACCTTACAGATTACGCTAAGCCCCTTTCCCACCACCTCGATGGTGGGATCCGGTATGGCCTGGTCAAAAATGTCCACGGTATTGCTGGAATCCAGCGCATCTAATATGTAGCTGATTGCCCCGCTCTCTGCAAGGAACTTATCACAAACCACCAAGATCCTTTTTTTTCGGATTTTCCGCAGATATTCCATTGCGTAGCTTCCGCTGCGTATCTTTGTCTTTATATATACATTAGACATTTGCACTTCTCCTTCATATTCAGTCCATATACTGCCGCGTACAGGGATTAACGGATACTAAAGGCATCGGTCATAACACATTTGCGCTTCCTGCAAAATGCCCTGGGGGAGGTAAGTCCCTCTCCGGTAGGTCCGGCAATAGTGAAGGTGGTATAACCTTCTCCCCCCACGCCGATTCCGGCGTAGGACGGAGCATTTTTGACAAAGATAGTGGTCTCCATAATTTTAGCCATCTTGCTGAGCTTTTCTACATTCCTGGAGTGCATCATGGCTGTGTGACGGTTCCCGTGCTCTGCCTGATGGGCATATTCAATTGCCGTATCCACATCACAGACCCGCACCACCGGAAGAATGGGCATCATCATTTCCTCCTGAACAAGCAGATGCTCCTTCGGAACCTCCATGATGATGACCCTGACACTGGCGTCCGCTGTGATTCCCAGCTTATCCAGGATATAACGGGCGCTCTTTCCCACAAAGGATGTCTTCGGACCTCCCTTTTCATTGGTTACAAGCGTTACCAGCTTCTCCAACAGTGCCGGGTCCGTAATTTGATACGCCCCGTTTTCCTTCATGTTGTGAATCAGGTAATCACAAATTGAATCCACAGCAAAGACTTCCTTTTCTGCGATACATGGAACGTTGTTATCAAAACTGCATCCATCCACGATATCTTTTGCAGCCTTTACAATATCGGCTGTCTCGTCAACCACAACCGGAGGATTGCCGGCACCTGCGCCGATTGCCTTTTTTCCGGAAGACAGTACCTTCTTGACAATGGAGGGACCTCCGGTGGCCACCAGCAGACGGACACTTGGGTTCTCAATCATTTTATTGGTATTTTCTATGGACGGCTCTTCCACCATGGTAATCAGGTTCTCCGGGGCGCCGCTCTCTGTCAGGGCTTTGTTCAACAGCTTTACTGTCATCTGCGAAACCTTTTTTGCCCTGGGATGAGGACTGAACACCACTGTATTCCCTCCGGCAATCATGGAAATGGAGTTATTGATGATTGTCTCGGTGGGATTAGTGGTCGGCGTAATGGCCCCAATGACGCCAAAGGGACAATATTCCACCAAAGTCAGTCCGTTGTCACCGGTCACGGCCTCTGTCAGCAAATCCTCCGTACCTGGAGTCTTCTCAGCCGCCAGCCGGTTTTTAATTAATTTATGCTCATAGTCGCCAATCTCCGTCTCTTCCACAGACAGCCTGGATATCATCTCCAGATTCTCTCTTTTAAGAATCGTCCGGCGGATCACATCCACATATTTCTGCCTGTCAGAAATTTTAGAGAATAACAGCTTTTTCTGGGCTTCTTCTGAAGCTGCAATCGCCTCATCCATTGTTTTAAATACGCCATACAGCTCTGCCTTTGGCATTATGAACTTCTGGGGCTGTTCTGCCTTTATCTCCTTTAAAGCCTGTTCTACCATCTGTTCAATTACTTTTATATCCATATCCAAGCGTATCACACCTTCCTTCATTTATACGGGGCCAGCAGAGGCACTCCATGCGATGCCGAGAGGAGTAACCAAGAGCGCATCATTCGTCTTGACCGTTTTGATGCCCAATGCCTTCTCAAATGTATGTTCAAACTCGCTGAAGCAGCTGGCTCCGCCTACTACATAAACACAGTCCACCTCATACCCGGAAAGGAATCCCTTGACGATAGATGCCATCTTTTCAACCACTGGTTTTATGATTGGAAAGACATCCCTCTCTCTATCCTTATCTGTTTTCAGTTTTTCAGCTTCCTCAATTGAGATTCCATAATATCCCGCAAGGACCAGAGTCATATGGGTTCCGCCGGTAGGCTCATCTGCGGTAAAAATCACCTTTCCGTCTTTCAGTATGCTGATTCCGGTGGTTCCGCCACCGACATCCACAACTGCCCCGTCTCTGATTCCCAGTACCGAGGCTGCAGCGGTGGGTTCATCAATCACATGAATCACTTCAAATCCGGCCCCCTCCACCACATTAGCAATACACCTTACATTCCCCTCAATGATTCCCGGGGGAACCGCGGTGGCCGCTGTTTCCAGGGGCACTCCAAGCATTTCCTCCAGCTGGGCCTTCAGGCGGCGTACGGTCTGCATCGCGCCCACAAAATCCACCACAATGCCGTCCTTTACTGCTTTGGAAACAGCGGTCGCGCCTGCAACAGGATGGTTATTCTCATCCGTGACAGCGATTACTATGTTGGCAGTTCCCAAATCCACACCTGTCTTTAACATCCCTGAAAAGGGATTGCATTTGTTCTCCCTTATCAGCTCCGAAAATTCAGACAGCACTTCTTTGGTCATGAGCATATAACCCCTCTTTTCTAAGCTTGATTTATCGCCGGATTATGACATAATCATTGTTCTTAAGCGCACATGCATTGGCTTCATCCACATCCACATGCATCTCCAGTTCAAATTGTTCTGACACCCGGATTAATACATCTCCAAACACTCCGTGTCTTTCACCGAATGTTTCCACCTCCACGATATCCTTATCCCATACCCCCATGGCCTCCGCCTGCTGCGGCGTCATATGGATATGGCGGAGCGCTACAATCGCTCCCCGGGGCAGCCAAACCGTGCCCTTGGGTCCCACCATTTCCAGTCCGGGCGTTCCTGTCAGATCCCCCGACTCCCTGATGGGAGCTTTGACGCCCAGGCGGAAGCTGTCTGTTTTGGATATCTCTATCTGGCTTTGCTTTCTGACCGGCCCCAGTATACGCACCCGTTCAAACTCTCCTTTTGGTCCGCGGATTGTCACAGTCTCATTGCAGGCATATTGCCCCGGCTGTTTTAAATCGCTTTTTTTGGTGAGCTGATACCCTTTTCCAAACAAGGTTTCCAAATCTTCCGAGGTCACATGAACGTGCCGGTTGGAAACTCCTACAGGGATTTTAAACGCATTATATTTTGTAATCTTATCTATTACCCGTCCGGTAATCAGTTTCAGCAGTTCTTCATTTACCATCATGTTCAACCCCTTCCGGAAGTTTGGATACCGGCCACGGAAGCCGGTATACACTTACTGGCATCCTATAACGATTTGGGTAAAATTTTCTCTACATCCGTATGTGGTCTTGGGATTACATGCTGGGATACTACCTGGCCCACATTTGCCGCAGCGGCAGCGCCTGCATCAACCGATGCCTTCACTGCGCCCACATCCCCGCGGACCATAACCGTAACCAGGCCGGAACCAATTTTCTCATAACCGATAAGAGCCACATTTGCTGCTTTTGTCATTGCATCCGCTGCCTCAATTGCTCCTACCAAACCTTTTGTCTCAACCATTCCCAATGCTTCATTTGACATATTATTTTCCTCCTGAATGTTATTTTTTATTTATTATAAAAACTTTAAAAAGCCAACTGTTTCAGCAGCCAGGCCTTGTCGGTTTCTTCCCACCTGAAACCCTGGTCATCCCTTCCGAAATGCCCGTATGCCGCTGTCTTTAAATACTGGGGTGTCCGAAGATTCAGTTCTTCTATGTAATCAGACACCCCAAATGAAAATACGGATTTGACCAGCTCCTCGATGTGGCTGTCCGGAATCCTGCCGGTACCAAAGGTATTAATGGTAATTGCCTCCGGTTCAATGCCTCCGATTACATATGCCAGGGCAACCTCACATCGGTCTGCCAATTCCGCCGCCACAATATTCTTAGCCACATAGCGGGCCATATAAGCAGCCGATCGGTCTACCTTTGTGGGGTCCTTTCCCGAGAAGGCGCCGCCTCCATGTTTTCCAACGGTACCATAGGTGTCAACCATGATTTTTCTTCCGGTGACGCCCGTATCCCCGGCAGGCCCTCCTATGACAAAGCGTCCTGTGGGATTTACATGAATCCTGGTTTCCGGCGTAATCCAGCGGGAATCAATGACCGGCTCTATGACCGTACAGCGTATAAACGCGTCCAGCAGCTCATGGGAAACTGCCTCTCCGTGCTGTGCGGACACAACAACACTGTGGATACCCACCGGTTTCCCTGCCTCGTCGTACTTCATCGTAATCTGGGTTTTGCCGTCAGGATATAAAAAATCTGTTTTCAGAACCTTTCTCACATAGGCCAGACGTTGGGCCAGGCGGTTTGCCAGATGGCAGGACAGCGGCATCAGGCTTTCTGTCTCATTGACAGCATAGCCATACATGATTCCCTGGTCTCCTCCGCCCAGAACCTCCTTCCCGGTTTCGCTGCTTCTGGTGACACCCATGGAAATATCCGGTGACTGGTTATGGATATTGGTAAATATCATACATGTATCAGCGTCAAATCCTTTTCCATGTTCCGTGTAGCCTATTCTTCTGATAATCTCCCTGGCCTTTGCCGCTGCATCCACATGGCCCTCTGATGTGACCTCGCCTGCCAGCATCAGCGTGTTCGCAGATGCCATGGCCTCTATTGCCACCCTGGATTTCGAATCCTGCTCCAAATATGCATCCAGAATGCCGTCTGCAATCTGGTCACACACCTTATCAGGATGGCCTTCTGTTACAGATTCCGAAGTTACGTAATAAAATCTGTCATCCCGTCCTTCCATCATTCCATCAACCTGCTTTCCTAATTACAATCAGCGAATCGAAAATCCACTTGTCAACGTGCATCTTCTCCTGCGGGCAAAATGCCTTGCCGTGGTAGTTCCCTCTCCTGTGGTGGTTGCGATTGTAAAGCTGGTATGACCTTCTTTATCAAAGCCGATTCCCATAAGGGAAGGACCGTTTTTAACAAACACTGAGGTCTGTAATTCCCTGGCAGCCCGGTTCAGATGCTCGATGGACTCAGAATGAATGGTTGCCGTATGTTTATATCCCTGCTCCACTTCCAAGGCGATTTCCAGAGCCTCGTCAAAATCAGCCGCCTTTACCAACGGCACAAGAGGCATCATAAGTTCTGTGATAACAAAGGGATGCATCCGCCCTGTCTCTGCCACAATCAGTTTTATGGCTTTGCTGGCGGGAATGCCGGCATATTCAAGAATCTCCTTGGCGCTCCGGCCTTCCAGTTTCTTATTAATCACAAAATCCTCTGTGACTGCGGCATTCAGAAGTTTCTGGATTTCCGCCTCATTCCGGATATAGTACACACCGTTTTTCAGAAGTTCATATATAAAACGGTCTGATACGCTCTCCTCCACAACCATACACTTTTCTGATGTACACATCAGATTGTTGTCAAACGAAGCGCCTCTTACAATATCTCTGGCCGCCTTTTCCAGATTCGCTGTGGCATCCACAATCGTGACAGGATTGGCCGGTCCGGCTCCAATCACCTTTTTACCGGACGTCATGGCCTGGCGCAGGGAACCGCTGCCCCCGGTGCAGACAACCAAGTCAACATCAGGATGGCTCATGACCTCTGTGGTAAATCCCATCAGACTTTCATGAAGGGTGACTACCAGATTGTCAATGCCGCTGATACTGCGGATTGACTCGCTGATAATCGTGGTCAGGAATTGTGAAACCTTAACTGCTCTCGGATGTGGGCAATGGATGATTGCATTCCCCGCAGCCAGCATACCGATAGTGTTGCTGATAAGAGTCGCGCAGGGATTGGTGCATGGCTGTACCGCACATACGATACCAAAAGAGGAAAGTTCATAGAGTGTCATTCCATGGTCGCCTGTATTGACTTCTGTAATCAGGTCCTCCACGCCGGGCGTTTTCTCGATGGCAAGTTTTATTTTCTGTGCCTTATCCTGGACAATTCCCATGCCGGTTTCCGCAACTGTCATGGCGGCGAGTTCATTTGCAAGGGGACGAAGTGCTTTTTTCACTCCTTCCAGAATTTCCTGCCGTTCATTCAGGGTCAGCTTTATATATCTGCCGTAGGCTCCCTTTGCAGATGCTACTGCATCAGTCACGCTGGAGTAAATACTGCTTTTCATGTCATTCATTACCTCCTTTCCCACTAAAAATGATTACACTATATATCCATTGTATCTACGATTCCGATAATTGCCATATCAATGACGGCCTCCCGCTTGGACTGGTCCACACGTACAGAAGAGCCCGAACCAATCAGGACTGTCTCACCAATTCCGGCCCCTACATAATCCACAGCCACTTCCTCTGAATCAATGAAATTACCATGTCCATCAATCCGTCTGATAATCATCAGTTTATAACCCACCAGAGAATTATCTTTTCTGGTAGCCACAACTGTTCCTATTATCTTAGCTAATCTCATGCCTTTCACATTCCTTTCACGGAGAAACCGGCCGTCCCTTGCCATTACCGGTATTCCTGATTTCAATTAACTGTTTTTGGTCCTTGCGGTACCTGTGCCTTTGGCAGCTGATGTGCGCCTGGAAACTTTCTTTGGTTTTTCCGCCAGCTTAAAGTCCTCTTCCTCTGACGGCTGTTCGGCTTCTGCCTGCGGCTCATCCTTTGAATCCGTCTCTTCCCTCACAGAATCTGCCTGCCCGCCGTCCGGCTCCGGTTCTCCGGCTGTTTCCGGGCTTTCCCGCATTGTCTCCCCTGTTTTTCCGGTTCCTGTCTCCTCCTGCGCCTCTTTCATCGGAGGGGAGGGCGGTACTGGCGGTTCGGGACAACAGAATGCCTGTTCCACATAATCGGACGGTCTTGGAATGACCTTCCATGAGACCAGTTTATTGTTTGCCGCTCCAATCTGCTTTCCCGCATTGACGGCAGCGTTAACAGCTCCCACGTCCCCGGCAATCTTTATAGTCATATATCCCAGACCCTTTGTATTTTCAATCTCCAGAATGCGGATATTGGCTGCTTTGGCCATGGTATCGGCGGCCAAAACTGCTGTGGACAGTCCGCTGATTTCAATTAATCCCAATGCCTGTTTCATCCTATCACCTCACTCTCCTTTTTATTTGAATACTATCTTTAGAAATTTCGCCCTGTCTTTTGCCAAATCCGTCACGATATCTCCGGGCTGGAGATATATGACGCCGTCAGAAACAAATTGTTCCACGTTGGATGACGATATTACTCTTTTTTTCTTTTTATCCGGCTCCAATGTACATGTGCTGTTTTCTGTCCGGCAGGCCATTGTCCGGTCCGTCCCTTCACACGGTATTTCATAAGGGACTCTGCCCGAAAGCTCCTCTGTGCTGCATATCTCGACTCCAAATTCCAGCACCTGTCTGTAATACTCCATGATACGTTTCCGGTATGCAGGTTTTTCGTTTCCGGAAAATTTTTCCAGGCCCGTTAGAAGCAATACAACCCGGCTGCCCTGTTTCATGCATTCTGCTATCCATGAAGTCTCGTATGTATCGCTGATGCATAATGCTGTTTTCACCAGTACGTCCCTGGGAACTACCGGAAGCAGCGTCACTGCTCTGTCCAGATTATCCGGCATTTCGCCGGAGCGGTACAGAATTTTGCCAAAGGATACGGACTGCCTGAGTCTGGCCTCATATCCCATATTCTTCCAGGATGGGGGGATGACGGGAACAATATCATATGCATCCGACCCTTCCATTTTCTTTAGAAATTCCATATACCGTTCACTCCACGGGGATACGCACAGCATATACAGAGTCTGTTTGGAATCCTTCATGCATTCCGCTCTTTTTTCCGCCTCCAGGTCACTTAACACACGCAGTACCAGTTCTTTCAGCTGTTCTTCACTGATATTCAATTCCTTCACCTCGTTTCAAGGAATGCCCCTATCCGTTGGATAGGGGCATTCCCCGCTGCAACCGCTGACAGATAAGTGTTTTTATCTGCTGCCTTTATTCAAGATGTGGAAGAATCTTTTCAACATCTGTATGAGGACGCGGTATAACGTGGGTAGATACAACCTCTCCAACTGCTGCCGCAGAAGCCGCACCAGCGTCGGTGGCTGCCTTAACCGCGCCAACGTCGCCTCTTACCATGACGGTAACAAGTCCTGAACCAATCTTCTCATATCCTACCAGAGAAACATTGGCTGCTTTGACCATGGCATCCGCTGCTTCAATCGCACCCACTAAGCCTTTTGTTTCGACCATACCTAATGCATCTGCATTCATATTAGAACCTCCTTAATTGATTCACATTCTCCGGAACTGTCTTACTAGATGTACGGAGTTGTTGTAGATTTCGGTTCATCCCCCAATGCCCCCAGCATCTTCTTTCCGGCTTCAATGGAAGCTTTCACTGCCTGGCGTACAGCTCCTGAATCACCTGTAAATGTAAGGATAACCTCATTGGAATAGCTGGTGCCGCTGGACGGTGAGCAGTACCCTACCACCTCCACATTAGCTGCCTTCACTGCAATATCTGCCAGAACTGTACCGATTGCAGCCGGCCCTGCACATGTCATGCCGAATGCCCTTCCAACCGGTGCGCCCAGCGCCTTTTCCAGACAGTAGCTGGCTCTTGCGGTATACTGGAACTCCAGATGACCTGCATCGTTTCCATATACATCGCCAAAATATTTCGGAAGGACCTGAAGGGCGATCTCAACTGCTCTTCGTGCGTCCGACACATCGTCTGCACCAATATATATCAGACTGCCGTGTCCGGCCCCGCCCTTTGTATCTCTGGGAAGCTCCACAGAGATAATCTCGGTATTAGTTGCCTTTACAGCCTCGTCAACCGCCCAAATCTGAGGACCGGCGCCGACTCTTCCGCCTACAATACCGATAGAACGGTATTTGCCTAATTTCATCACGTCTACCAGAAGGGGGTCCACACTGGCAATCACAAGTCCGATTGTATCTCCGATTGCTGTTCCTACAAACTCGGTCAGTCCGATATTGCTGCCGCAGCATTCTTCCTTTGTCGCCTCTGACCTGCATTCCTCCTGCTTGATACCAAGCTCGTCAGAAACCTGCTTCATTACCTTCTCAATTAACTGCTGATCCATTCTTCTTCCTCCATTCTAAAATCGTGTCTAACCGCCGATGATACATTGAAAACCATAACTCTCCACCACTGTCCTGCATTCCTCCAAATCCTCCGGCGCCAGCGGCTTAACCTGCTTCATAGTATAATCCTGGCCTAACAATCCATATTTGTTCTCGCCAAAGGAATGGTACGGCAGCAGATGTATGGTCCGTATGCCCGCCAGAGTTCTGGCAAACTCCGAAATTGCCTTAATGGCCTCCACCGAGTAATTAAAGCCCGGGATCACAGGAACACGGATTACGGTTTTGGATATTTTACAGATTTCGGGAGCATTTTTAATGACCGGTTCATTGCCAATGCCTGTAAACTTTTTATGCTGCCCGCTGTCCATGTGCTTTAAATCCAGAAGCACCGTATCCACATAAGGAATCACCTTTTCAATGGCTTCCCTGCTTCCCACGCCTGTGGTTTCAATAGCAGTGTGCCATCCCTGCCCCTTGCATGCCTGCAGTAGTTCAGAGGCAAATTCATACTGTACCAGCGGTTCACCGCCTGACAGGGTGATGCCCCCGCCGGAACGCCTGTAGGTAGTGGCATCCTTTTTCAGCTCCCGGATTACCTGTTGGATTGACATTGTTTTTCCTTTAAGCACAAGAGCACCTGCAGGACATGCGTTGGCACACTCGCCACATCCGCTGCACAGATCCCTGTTGACCCAATTTTTATGTTCCGGGCTGATTGCCCCCTTCCTGCAGGCCGTCATACAACGGCCGCAATGGAGGCAATCAGCTGCTTTATACATGATAACTGGCTTGATACTTTGAGATTCAGGATTACTGCACCACTTGCAGGAGAGAGGACAGCCCTTTAAAAACACGATTGTCCGGATTCCCGGACCGTCATGCAGGGAAAACCTTTGTATGTCGAACACGGTTCCTGTTAAATTATAATTGATTGAATCCATGCCGAACTCCCTTCACTGTATTATGCTGAAACCTCACTATAAGGTCTGTTCTGTACGGCTGATAATATCATCCTGAACTTCTTTTGCCAGAACGGTAAACTGGGCACTGTATCCTGCGACGCGGACCACCAGGTCCTTGTAATCCTCAGGACGCTCCTGGGCGGCAAGCAACGTTTCCCTGTCAATTACGTTAAACTGCACATGCATGCCTTTGTGGTCAAAATAGGAACGCACAATGGATGCGAAACGCTTCAGTCCCTCGTCTCCTGCAAGTGCGGAGGGAAGGAACTTCTGGTTGTACAGAGTACCGTTGGAATAGTTTGCATGGTCCAGTTTAGCTACGGACATGGCTGCTGCCGTCGGCCCGTTGATATCCTTGCCCTGTCTCGGAGATACGCCGTCGGCCAAAGGAGCCTTGGCAAGTCTGCCGTCCGGAAGGGCGCCTACGTCCTTTCCAAATAATACATTGGCTGATACAGGATAGCAGCCTGCCTGGAACTGTCCGCCGCGCGGATTCTTATACTTCTCTACCTCATAGGAATAAATCTGTCCGCAGCGTCTTGCAATCATATCCACTTCATCATCATCGTTTCCGAACCAGGGCGTGTTCTCCATCAGCCTCTTAATATGTGCATAATCGGCATTCACACAGGCCGCTTCTGTCTTAGCCGCCTCTGCTGCTGACGGCCAGCGGCATGCCTGTGCTGGCGCGGACAGCTGTGACTGAAGGTCTGCCAGATTGATGGAACCGTTATTACTCAGAATCCGTTTCACTGCCTCGTAAATCTTCGCCTCATCCGTGCACACATCAGCCGCAGGAGCGGAAACACTGCATGCATAGCCGAAGTTATTGGCCAAGGCTTCCTTTAACTGGGCCATGGTCACTTCTTTGCTCTCAAATACATGCTTCTTGATAGCACACAGGGAATCGCCGGAATCAGCTACGCCAAATGCCTGAGGTCCTGTAAAGTTGTAGATTGCTCCGCCCTCCTGAACGCTTTTTCCTCTTCCTATACAGTCATCAACCAATGCTGACAGAAATGGAAGAGGGGCTCTCTCTGCATGTGCGAAGTCAACACAATTGTCAGCTTCGGCCAGATGATATACGAAGTATTCCATCTGTTTTTTGTATGCAGCAAAGATATCCTCCAGGCTGTTAAAGGAGGTGATATCGCCTGTCTGCGGTCCCAGCTGCTTGTCGCCTACCTTGCCGTTATTCAGGGTGATTTCCAGGACCTTGGCAATATTAAAGAATGCAGCGTCATGCCAGCCCTCTGTCTTATGCGGACACTGAGGCTCCACGCACCCGATGATACAATAGCTTCTGGCATCCGCCAGGGATACGCCTCTGTTACACAATGCGGGAATGATGACTTCGTCGTTATACATGGCTGGCACACCCAGTCCCAGGCGGGTCACTTCGCACGCCCTGTAGAGGAATTCATCCGGTGTGTTCTGGTGAACACGGATGGAGAAGGACGGTGCGGGCAGCGCCACATGGGCAACTGCTTCCATACACATGTAGGAAATATCGTTGGTTGCGTCCAGTCCGTCTTCTGTCTGACCGCCTACGATCAGATTCTGGAACACTGCGTATCCTGCAAATGCCTGGGCGGAAACCTCGTCTCGTGTCTTATTGACGTCATTTAGCTTAACCCAGATGCAGTCTACCAGTTCCTGTGCAAATTCTTTGGAAATATTTCTGTCTGCCGCCAAATGCGGATACATGTACTGGTCAAAACGTCCCGGTGAAATAGAATGTCCGTTGGCTTCAATCTGAAGGAGTATCTGAACAAACCAGAATGCCTGGCATGCCTCGTAGAAATTAGTTGCCCCTCTTTCAGGGACTCTGTCACAGTTAGCCGCAATCTGAAGCAGCTCAGATTTTCTTACCGGTTCCGGACAGGACGCCGCCATTTCCCTTGCCTTTGCAGCATAGCGATGCGCAAAGTTGATGGCTGCCGTATATGTAATCACAAGAGCCTCGTAAAAGTTTTTCTTCTTAATATATTCCGGGTCGCTGGTGTTAAGCTTATCCATTGCTTCAATCACCTGTTTGATGATTCCTGTAAAACCAATGGTCAGGACCTTGCCATAGTCTACGCACACATGGCCTACGCCGCCGTAGAAATAATTGCCTACTGTAAATACTCCGTTGGCAATACAGTCCTTTGTCTCCTGAGACATATAGGAATCGGCTAAAGCACTGGTGGTCTTTCCCTCCCAGTATTTGAATGCTTCATGCAGTTCTGCCGCGGTCTCTTTTGGTATCTGGAAGGGATCCGCCATTCTGGTGCCCATTGTTTCAAATTCCTTCTCAACCCAGTCATAAGAAAATTCAGGACAAATCTCTGTTGAACGCAGATTCTTTGTAATTGCGCCTACAATCAGCTCATCATCATGAATGGTAATGGGAAGATTGTTAAAAATCTTTTCAGCCGCCTTGGCACGGCGCATAATAGGAGACAGCCCCTCTGTCTCTTTGTAGGACTCTGTTACGAGAACCGCCCTCTCAGACTCAACATACGGAATTGCATCCACTATTGCTCTCTTAAGACGTTTCACTCTTTCGGTTGGCTCTGTAAACCCCTTTGCTATCATACAAATATCCTCCTTTATTTTGTTTTCTATTTATGGTTTCCGGTTTCCAAGAATGCCCTGCCCATTTCCCCCAGGACATTCCTCCTCCTCATAATATCCTATAGAGCCGTAAAACGAGGCATATTATTAAAACGTAAAAAAAGTAAAATACAAACTTTTTATGTATTTGGCATCTGCCATTTTCACTACAAGGCCGTTACGCCCAACAGTTTCAGAAACCCTCTCAGAATCTCTACATTTCCCGGCCATGCAGGGGAAGTTACCAGATTATCACAAATCACCGCCTCATATGGCTCCTTTTCCATGAAAATGCCTCCCGCAGCCAGCACCTCCGGACGTACTGCCGGATACGCCGTGACCTGTTTTCCCTTCAGCACTCTTGCCGCGGTTAAAATCTGTACTCCATGACAGATAGCTGCAACCGGTTTTTTCAGATCCATAAAATAATGTACCATGTCCAGGACCCTGGGATTCAGCCGGAGATACTCCGGCGCCCTTCCGCCCGTAAGGAACAGTCCGTCATACTGCTCCAGCCTCAGGTACTGGAATGAAGCGTTGAGCACAAAATTATGGCCCGGTTTTTCAGAATAGGTCTGGTCGCCTTCAAAATCATGGATAGCCGTCCTTATAGCATCGCCTGCCGCTTTGTCCGGGCATACCACATCCACCCCCACTCCAGCCACCTGCAAGGCCTGGTACGGAACCATTACTTCATAGTCCTCCGTGTAGTCACCTGCCAGCATCAACACTCGTTTCATCTGTTTTCTCCTCTCTCTCCCACGGCATCACATCTCCCTCTTCCCTCAGATAATCCAGAATATCCCCCACTCCTTCGCCGGTAACGGAGCTGACATAGAATATTTTTTTGCAGCCCGTAAGCTCCAGCCACATGGCAGCCAGGTCCGGCCTGGCATCCGGCTGGTCAATCTGAGTTACGATTCCTATGACCTCCCTGGTTGCCATAGACACAATATGGGGGCTGTATAATGAATAATCCTCAATGGCGCTCATCAGCAGTCCCACGACATCCGCCTCATAAGAGTACAGGACCAGCGCTCTTGCCAATGTTTTGTTCTCCGCATATTCCCCCGGTGTGTCAATAATCACATCATAATTATTAATGTACTGGGTCTTATGGTATGTTATCCTCCGTCCCTTCATGGCCTGTGTCAGCGTTGTCTTTCCCGCGCCGCTGCGTCCTACCAGCATGATTTTCTTCATGTTCCACCTCTCCCTGCTTACAGTCATGGTATCAGGCCTTTGTTACCCTGCACACAGTAAAACCCAGTTCAGACGATGTATACTCCAGAATCCGCTCAAACGCAATATTGACATCAGAAATGGTTCCCGTAATGATGAGCGTTCCGCTGAACCGGTCGATAAAACCAATCTGTATGGCAGATGCCTTGATGGCCAGGTCCGCGGTTATGATCGCTGTCTCACTGGGAGTAAGGGTCAGCACTCCGATGGCTGCCCGGTGATAGTCAACCCTTGGGTCCAGCCCCAATTTTTTGTAAATAATCTCATCCGGGCTGGCTATAATATGAGCCATGGTAATCTGTTTTCCTGGTACCGATTCCTGTATGATCCGCATTAAATCTCCCTGGCTGACCTTCCAGTCTTCTATTTCCATTTATCTCCATCACCTTTCCGACTTTATTTTTATATTGTAACATCACGCAAAGTTTTTCCCTTAGTAATAGACAAACTGATTTATTGTATTATCCAGACCTTTCTCTCCTGGAACAGTCAGGTTTGGATAATACCGTTTTTTAGACTGGCCATTCATTGTACGGGATGTCTTTTTTCTTTATAATGAATGAGAACGGGTGTTTAATGATATACGAAGGGAGATATATATGACGCTGTTAGAACAAATAAAAGAAGCGGGGATCGTCGGGTGCGGCGGAGCCGGTTTCCCTGCCCATGTCAAGCTGAACTGTACCGTGGAATATCTCATTGTCAATGCCGCCGAATGTGAGCCGCTTCTGCGTACCGACCGCTGGCTCATGATTCACAAAGCTAAAGAGATTGTTGCCGCCGCCGGCATGATTGGCGACATGGTGCAGGCAGGAAAACGATATATTGCACTGAAGGAAACATATTCAGAGGAAATTGCTTCCCTGGAGGCCGCTATCAAAGATCTTGGCAGTTCTGTCAGGCTTTACCGGATAAAAAACTTTTATCCGGCCGGCGATGAGCAGATCATGGTCTGCGATATCACGGGCCGTACGGTTCCTCCCTCCGGAATCCCCCTTGATGTGGGAGCCGTTGTCTCCAATCTGGCCACAGTCTACTCCATTTTCAATGCTGCCCAGGGGCAGCCCTTTACTGATAAATACCTGACTGTCACAGGCGCCGTCGGAGGCCCATGCATTGTCCGCGCCCCCCTGGGAACACCCTTTACAGAGTGCCTTTCCCTGGCAGGAGGAAGTCCGCTTTCTTCCTATCACGTAATTGCCGGAGGACCCATGATGGGAAAATGTTATGATATGAAAGAAGCCGCCGGTCTGACTGTCACCAAAACAACATCCGGTTATATCATTGTGGCTGATGATACTCCCCTGGTAAAACAGCATTATATTCCGGTATCTGTTACCCTGAAGCGGGCCAAAATGTGCTGCATCCAATGCTCCTGCTGCACCCAGATGTGTCCGCGCTACCTTACGGGCCACCCCATAAAGCCCCACATGATCATGCGAAGGCTGGCATATGCCCAGTCTCCCCAGGATGTGTTGGAGGATGAGCATGTAAAACAGGCCATGATATGCAGTGAATGCGGCTTATGTGAAACCTATGCCTGTCCCATGGGCCTTCAGCCCCGCCAGGTCAATATCTATATCAAAAATCTGCTCCGGCAGAATATGTACCGCTACCAAAAGCCTTCCGGAACCTTTACGCAGCTGGAAGAGCGAAACTGGAGGAAAGCGCCATCTAAGCGTATGGCAATCCGTCTGGGCGTTGACCCGTATTACGACTATCACATTGACCGTTTGGTGACCGCAGAGCCCGATTTTGTGCGTATATCCCTCAGGCAGCACATCGGGGCGCCAAACGTGCCCAAGGTACAGCCGGGCGCCAAAGTTGCACGCGGTCAGCTGATTGGAGGAATCCCGGAACAGGCGCTGGGTGCCAACATCCACGCAAGCATATCCGGAACCGTTACCCAGGTCACCGAAACTGAAATTGTCATCTCTGCTGACAGGCAGTAGTATAGGAGGAATATCTTATGATTACCATCGGTTTTTTAGAGTTAAACAGCATTGCCAAAGGTATCCTGGCAGCAGACATGATGCTTAAAGCGGCGGAAATCAGGCTTGTCTCTGCAAGACCCAGCTGTCCGGGCAAGTATCAGATATTAATAACAGGGGAGGTTTCGGCCGTGGAATCGGCTTTAAGGACTGGCGAGGAAAGTGCTAAGGCCAATGTGGTGGACCGTCTTCTCATTCCCAGGGTACATCCCCAGGTGATTGAGGCCATCAGCATGTCCGCCATGCCTTCCAGCCTGAAAGCCTTGGGTATCCTGGAATTCTTCTCTGTCACAGGCGCCATCATTGCAGCCGATGCAGCTGCCAAGGCAGCCAGCGTCTCACTGATTGAGATTCGGCTGGGTACAGGCATCGGAGGAAAATCCTTTGTCACTTTTACCGGGGATGTGGGTGCAGTGGAAGAAAGTGTGGAGGCAGGGGCAAAAACAGCGGAAAGCAGCGGAGCTCTGGTGGAGAAGGTCGTGATTGCACACCCGGACAGGGAACTGTACCGCAGTCTGTTCTGATAAGGAGGTAAAACCATGAATGATACATACGCAGCAAAGGAAATAACAGCTGCCCTGTTAGACGTTCTGAAGCCTCAGGGCTTATGTCTGAAGGAAGCTCTGCGGCTGATTGAAAAAGCCGAGAAAATGGCTGAAAGCATCCATGTCCCCATGGTCATCACAGTGGTGGACCAGGGAGGAAATATGGTTGCTATGCATCGGATGGATGATTCCCTCCTGGCCAGCATTTCCATATCATATTCAAAGGCATATACGGCAGCAGCCCTCCGCGCACCGACCGAGGACGCTGCCAGGGATATCCTGCCGGGACAGCCTTTATACGGCCTCCAGCAGACTCATCCTGGCAGGTTCTGTATCTTCGGCGGAGGACTCCCCATTATGAAGAACGGAAGCTTAATCGGCGGCCTGGGAGTATCCGGCGGTACCGTGGAGCAGGATATGGCCGTGGCCAGATATGCATTATCAGCGGACTAATCCATTATAATTAACCATATAAAAAGACAGGAAACACTGAAGCCTTCAGATGTCTCCTGTCTTTCCCGTTTCCGGTCTTACATAAGGCTTTGTATACGGCCTTTTATGCGGCCATTGGAAGCCTTATATCCAGTTATTCCTGCCCTTCCTTCTTCTCCTTATTGGGAATGTAATAACAGTTGGGGCATTCATCCGGATCCTTCTTTGCCTTCTTATTTTGATAGATGCAGCTTGGACAATCGTCCGGAGTCTCTTCTATCTTATCCGTCTTGTAAAAATTACCGGAATATTTTTTATCGCTCATACCGTTGCCTCCTTAAAAACGTGGTGTATTTCTCCTCTATTTATGATATCATTATAACGGAAATCATCATGCATATAAAGGAGGAATCAAGATTGAACCGAATCATTGGAAAAAAAGCTCCTGATTTTCATTTAAAAGCGGTCTCCGGGGATGGAGAAGATTTTATTGACGTAAGCCTTGATACCTATAAAGGCCATTGGCTGGTCCTGTTCTTCTATCCTATGGACTTTACATTTGTCTGCCCTACTGAGCTCACTTCCTTCAGCAATGACCTGCGTCTGTTTGAAGATGCGGATGCCAGACTGCTTGCCGTAAGCACAGACAGTGAGTATACCCATCAGGCATGGATTAGAAACGGCCTGGGCCGGATTGGATATCCACTGGGCGCTGATAAGACCCTGTCCATGTCTGCTGGCTACGGCGTTCTTCTGGAGGACCAGGGTGTTGCGCTGCGGGGCCTGTTCATCATTGACCCGGACCAGATAATCCGCTACAGCGTAATTCATGACAATAATATTGGCAGAAACACCCAGGAGGTTCTGCGCGTTTTAAAGGCGCTGCAGACAGGTTCGCTCTGCGGGGCTAACTGGACCATTGGAAGCCAGCCTCTGAAAGAGGACAGTAACGCTCTCCCTGACGCCTTCTCTACTGACCAAACAGTGAGGATCTATACCCTTCCCGGCTGTTCCTACTGCCGCCAGGTCAAGGAATTCTTATCCGGCAACGGAATTTCCTTCGAGGAAATCAATCTGGAAAACGACGCAAAAGGACAGGCTTTCATGGACAGCCGAGGCTACACGGCCCTTCCCGTAACCGTCATTGGCAGCAATGAGATATCCGGGTTCCGTCTGGATAAAATCAAGGAGCTTCTGCTTTAAACGCTGAAGAATCCGCTTCCAAACATTATGTTTACAATAAAAGTAAAAACAAAGATAGTAAAGGCCGGAGGGTCTATATGGGTGTCGCAGCAGCTATTAAATGTCTTTCCCACAAAATCACCGAACAGTGAGGTCAGTATTCCAAATACAATACCCATAACAGGATTTTGTGAGGAAACCGCTGCCAATGCAGAAATCAGAGCAATGTGATGTGTTGCCGGCATGGCAAATCCTGTCTGGGCAAAAATCAGTGAAACAGCTGCTATTCCGAAGCAGAGTACCGGATAACTGCCTATGACTACTGCTGATGCCCCGCCATCCAGAAGCGCCTGATACACAAAGCCGGTTGTGGTTCCCAGCCCCAGACCAAGGATTACATTACAGAGCATTCCCCTGCCGCTGGTAAAATACTCTCTGGACTCACCAGGCGCAGCCTTTCCTATAAGGCCGCCGGAGCCAAACACCAGGCGGGCAATGACGGCTGACAAAATGACGGTAAATCCGGGAAGATCTGTATTCAGGTGAAGAACCGTCCCAATCAGATAATGAATGAGAAAACCTATTACACCAAACACACCGCCTACCAGCAGTGTAGCAGGGTCTGCCAGTCCATTCAGACAAGACAGAATGTCAGTTCCGCTGCCCAGCTTCTTTGTCCTGCCTGCGTAGGCGGAAGCCGCCACACCACCGGCAAAGGCGATATGGGGACCAAGATAGGAGCCAAAAGCAATAAATCCCACTGTCATGTCTGCGCCTCCCGCCATGGCTGCCACCGACCCTGCTATAGCAATGACGCCGGTTAAAATAAATGCAGGAAGTGCTCCCATATACGCTCCTATAATTCCTCCCCCAAATGATGCTACTAATGCAAACAAATTCATATGTTTGTATTCTCCCTTCTCTTTTTTAATCTGCCTTCAGGCAGTCCCCTTGTATGTCTCCTTCCCTCCTTTCCCTGCAATTTTGTTATAATGATTTTAACATCCAAAGTACTGTTTTTCCTTATCTTATCCATACGAAAAACAGGTATTATCAAGACATCTTCCTTCCTTTTTCAAGATAAAAACGGACAGCAAAAAGCCGGTGTACATGTCTCGAAATTACATGTACACCGGCTTCTCACCATTCCCTTATACTATTTCACTAACGCAAGTGTTTCCCTTGCAATTGCCAGCTCCTCATTGGTAGGAATAACCAGTACGCTTACCTTGGAACCGGGAGCCGAAATCACGATTTCCTGTCCCCTCTTTGAATTGGCCTCGTCGTCAATCTCAATTCCCAGGAATGCCAGATATCCGCATACTTTCTTCCTGGTAATCTTGTCGTTCTCGCCTACGCCTGCAGTGAACGCAATGGCGTCCACGCCGCTCATTGCTGCTGCGTATGCTCCCACGTATTTAGCTACACGGTAGGCAAATGATTCCAGTGCGGCTTCTGCCTTCTTATTGCCTTCATTTGCAGCGTTCTCCACATCGCGGAAGTCGCTGGAAACACCGGACATACCGTATACGCCTGACTTCTTGTTCAGTACGTTTAACATCTGGTCAATGTCCATATTCTCTTTGTGCATGATGAACTGCAGGGCGCCCGGATCCACATCGCCGCTTCTGGTTCCCATCACAAGTCCCTCTAATGGAGTCAGTCCCATGCTGGTGTCCACGGATTTTCCGTTGAGGACAGCTGAGATGCTGGAGCCGTTGCCCAGGTGGCAAACCACTGTTTTAAGGGAATCATAAGGACGTCCAAGGATCTCTGCCGTTCTCTTTGACACATAGCTGTGGCTTGTCCCGTGGAAACCGTATCTTCTCACCTTGTATTTCTCATAATACTCGTAGGGAAGTCCATACAGGTATGCTTTCTCCGGCATGGTCTGATGGAAGGCTGTATCAAACACACCTACCATTGGAGTGTTGGGCATCAGTTCCTGGCAGGCACGGATGCCGATCAGGTTGGCAGGATTGTGAAGAGGCGCCAAATCGCTGCACTCCTCAATCGCCTTAACTGCATCTTCCGTAATCAGGGTAGAGGCGGTAAATGCTTCTCCTCCATGAACGATTCTGTGACCCACTGCCCCTACTTCGTCCAGGCTCTTAATCACGCCTGTCTTATCATTGGTCAGGGCATCTAATACCATCTGGATAGCCTGAGTATGGGTAGGCATGGGAGAAACGGTTACCTCCTTTTCTCCTCCTGCCGGCTGATAAGTAATCTGGCTTCCCTCAATACCGATTCTTTCGCAAAGTCCCTTTGCAAGCACAGCCTCTGATGCCGAATCAATCAGCTGATACTTTAATGATGAGCTCCCACAGTTAATAACTAATATATTCATTGATATCTCCTCCTTTATTCCGGCCTATTCAGCCTGTGCCTGAACGGCTGTAATTGCTACTACACCCACAATATCATCTGCACAACAACCCCTGGATAAATCGTTAACCGGCTTTGCGATTCCCTGGGTAACAGGGCCGTAAGCCTCTGCCTTAGCCAGTCTCTGAACCAGCTTGTATCCGATATTACCGGCATCCAGATCCGGGAACATCAGTACATTTGCCTTGCCTGCCACTTCGCTGCCCGGCGCCTTTGAGGAAGCAACCTCCGGTACAAGGGCTGCATCTAACTGGAGTTCCCCGTCCAGCTTCAGCTCCGGATAAAGCTCTTTTGCGATTCTGGTGGCTTCCACTACCTTGTCCACATCGGGATGCTTAGCAGATCCCTTGGTTGAATGGGACAGCATGGCAACCCTTGCCTCCTTCTGCACCAGCAGTTCAAATGAATCAGCCGATGATTTGGCGATTGCTGCCAGCTCTTCCGGATTCGGGTTCTGGTTCAGTCCTGAATCGGCAAAAATAAAGGTTCCATCTGCTCCGTACTCGCAGTCCGGAACTACCATGAGGAAGAATGCGGATACCAGTTTTGTGCCTGGTTTTGTCTTGACAATCTGCAGGCATGGCCTTAATGTGTCGGCCGTGGAGTGGCAGGCGCCGGAAACCAATCCGTCCGCGTCTCCGTTTTTAATCATAAGACAGCCGTAGTAGGCATAATCGGACATGATGATTTCCTTTGCCTTTTCCGGTGTCATTCCCTTCGATTTCCTCAGCTCTACAAATAAATCAATATACTCCTGAGTCTTCTCATAGGTCTGAGGATTGATCACTGTTGCTCCTGATACATCCAGTCCCTTGCTGTGGTCTGCAATATCCTCCGGTGTTCCTATGATAATCAGATTGGCGATGTCCTCTTTTAATATCGTTTCGGCCGCCTCCCAGGTTCTCCTGTCCATAGACTCTGGCAGTACTATGGTCTTTTTGTCAGCCCTGGCACGAGCTTTAACTAAATCGATAAATCCCATGATAATTTACCCCTTTCCTTGGTGTATTTAAGCATACGTCTTTATTATATACTGACAGAATTGGAGATACAAGCCGATTTTATCCAAATATTGCACTTTTTCGTATACCTAAGATCGTTCTGTGTTTATTTTCCGCCTTTTCTGCTGTGATAACAGGTGTGAAGCAGTGTCTGTGCCAGCTCGCCCATGGGTTCTCCCAGGAATCTTTCATACAGACGCTTTATTTCCCGGTTATCAAGGGAACTCCTGACCATTCTCTGTTCATCCGCCCGATAGAGAGATTTAATTCTTTCCATTCTCAGCCGGTCCGGAACCGGCAGAACGCCGTTGTCCGGCTGTCCGCCGCCGCTGATACACCCTCCGGGACAGGTCATTACCTCCACAAAATCATAGGAGTCAATGTTCCCTGTCTCAATCAGCTGCTCCGCTGCCCTGGTACCGTAGATAACCGCGGCGCGCACATCCCGTCCTCCAAGGGACACCACGGTCTCCTTTACCTGATCCAGCCCCCTGACAGGCCGGTACTTAAGCAGCAGGTCCATTGGCTCCTTTCCGCTTACAACGGAATACGCCATGCGCAGGGCGGCTTCCATGACGCCTCCCGTATTGCCGAAAATCACGCCTGCCCCGCTTCCTTCTCCCATCAGGGAGTCAAAGGAAGATGGGTCCAGGCCGTAAAATTCAATGCCTGATTCCGTAATCCATTCTGCCAGTTCCCTGGTTGTCAGCACATAATCATTATCCATAAGCCCTGGTATGCCCTGGTATATTCCGGAAGAACACAGTTCCTCCCTGGATATCTCAAACTTCTTGGCTGTACAGGGGGCAACCGCGACATTCACAATCCGTCCGGGGTCAATCCCCTGCTCCCGGGCAAAATATGTTTTTATCAGTGCTCCCTGCATGCTGATGGGACTTTTTGCACTGGACAGGCATCCAATCCGTTCAGGATGAAATGTTTCCACATACTTTACCCAGGCCGGACAACAGCTTGTAAACTGGGGCAGCGGATGGCTCCCGGTCAGAAAACGCCTGAGAAATTCCGTTCCTTCTTCCATGATTGTCAAATCTGCCGAAAATGCCACGTCCAGTACATAATCCGCCCCCAGCTCCCTGAGGGCCGATACCATACGGCCTTCCACAAAGTCTCCGGGCCGTCCTCCGAAGCACTCCCCCAATCCCACACGAACAGATGGAGCCGTAGAAAAAACAACAATCTTCTGCGGGTCATCGATTGCCCTGACCACCTCTCTCCAGTGGCTTTTACCGCGGATTGCCCGCTCCGGACAGACTGCCGCGCACTGCCCGCAGTGGATGCAGGAAAAAGCGTCTGCACTTTTATCTGCCCATTGCCGGGCAACGCCGATTTCTTCCGAGCACACGGCCAGGCAATGGCCGCAGTCTGCACAGAGATCCTGATTTTTTTCAATTGAAGGATTATTCAGGGATACGGGAACGCTTTTCATGCACCTGTCACTCATTAAATCCCAGCCCCCTTCTCTTGTCCATTATGACTGCCTCAATCTGATTTGCTGCTTGATCAATCTCAGTTTCCACAAAAAGCTTTCCGCCGGTCATCTCTTCCATTTTATTACAAAGCACATCCATGATAACCGGACTGCCTGTCACAAAGGGCGCCAGGCCCAGATGCAGGTGAAAGCCAAGGGCCAGGGCAAAGGCCCCGTCCGCCAGGGCCTGTTCCTCCAGCCATTGAGGTGCGGAAACCACAACCGGCAGCTGGGGCAAATCCACGCCCAGGATTCCTGCCAGTTCCCCTGCAACAGCCTCAATCCTGCCGATGGCAAGACAGGGACCGAAATTGAGTACAGGAGGAATGCCAAGATTCTGACACACACCGGATAAGCCCGGGCCGGCCATTCCGGCAGCTTTGCGGCTCATAAGGCCGCAGTTTTCCAGACCTCCGCAGGTACATCCCGCCGAAAGCACCAGTATGTCTTTAGCAATCAGCTTTTTTACCAGTTCCACCGTAAATACGTCATGGCCCCTGGCCCTCAGATTGGAGCAGCCCACAACCGCCGCCACTCCCTTTATTCTGCCGGCGGCAATTAAATCCGCCAGAGGAACGAAGCTTCCTCCCAATGCTCCTTTTAAGGTCATTTCCGTAACCCCTGTAATCGCCTCGCCGCATCCGTGCCCTTCCATGGGATTCTGCCGTTTTCCTGTTTTTACACGCCCCGCATAGGATGCAATGGCGGCCGCAATCACATTTATGCTTACATCCTCCCGCTCCGCCGCGCTATATGGCAGGTACCGGGCGCCTTTTTTCTTTGCCACATCATCCAGACAAAGCATGGGGATGGAACGCTTTTCACAGACAGGCTCAATTCCAGGAAGGGAACAGTTGAATTCCGATACCACAAGGTCAATGCAGCCGGTCATCAGTACTGCCTCGCTGCTGTAGTTATTGCCCGCATGTCCGCAGAACACATCTTCATAGCGGCGGCCTCTGGCCTGGAAATCCTGCCCCACACAGGTACATCCGACAATCCGGATTCCCCTGGCTCCCGCTTTTTCTGCCATTGCCTTTATCTCAGGACGTTCCAGCAGTTCCGTCAGGCCTGCGAACATGGAGTGCTGATGCCCTGTAACCATGATGTTGATGCATTCCGGGTCAATCACCCGCATCCCCACCGGGTCAAAGCCTAATTCAGGTTCCCCCATCAGGATGTCGTTCAGGCGGTTGACCAGCACAAGTCCATATACTCCTGTGGAAATCCCCAGCCGCAGGCATTGGGCCAGCATGTCCATGGGATCTGAATTCAGATTGGTGGAAGTCTTCAGGACTGCATTAAATATCTCATCCTTGGCTCCCCCGGGAAGAATGCCTGCCTTTTCCCATAACCCGGTCCGCTTTCCATAGGCAAGCTTTTTTGTAAGCCGCATTTTCTCATCACAGGGCCTATGCAAATCCTCCAATACTGCCTCGGCCAGGCAAAGCGCCTTTTCAGAATCATCCGCACCGTCAATGCCCAGCTCACTGCACAGGCTGCGAAGCGCGGAAATCCCCCTCAATGTTCTTCCTGTCAGTGCTGCTGATTTTAATTCTTTGGCTGCCTGTTCCGCCACGTGGATGTAGCAGCCTGAACCGGCTGCCACGGAGCGCAGGAAATTCCTTGCCGCTATGGTATCCCTGTCCGCGCCGCATACTCCTTTGGGTCTTGCCTTTGATATGCGGCACGGACCATTTGAACAGAGCCTGCAGCACACTCCGTCCAGGCCGAAACCGCATTTTACCTCCTGTTGGACCATTCTGCGGTGGGAATGGTCCTCCTGCACTGATTCCAGAAACTCCTGCAGCTTTTTATCCGCACTGCTGCACATTGTTCTCTCCATATGCCCCTCCTTATGTATTTATATCATATGGATTCATTATAACATCTGGCCAATCAGGGTTATGTGTACAATCCAGACGTAAAACAGGCAATATCCATACCCCACCGTCTAAAAACAGCCTTATCCGGAAACACTTTCTTGTTGCCTAGGCGTATTCGGGACTTTCACCCGTTAGAGCGCGCCCATGACGCGCAAACAAAAATCCGCAGGGCCGTATCTTCCGGCCTGCGGATTCAGGTATCTGGTGATTAAATTTTCTCGTAACGGTCCACGTTAATCACAAAAATAGTGGCGCCGCCCACATCAACTGTCATGGGCATAGTTGCATAATTTACCATGGTGGTGCCTGATATATAAGGCATGTTGACAGTCAGCCTCTGATGCTGGCCGCACTCCTGCTTAATCACATCAATCACTTCCTGTACCTTATCATCTTCCGCACCAATCATCAATGTTGTATTTCCTTTTTTCAGGAAACCCCCTGTGGTGGAAAGTCTTGTAACACTGTAATGATGCTGGGTCAGCTGGCTTACAACATCATCTTCATTATCATTTCTCACAATTGCATACACTAATTTCATAAGCTGTACCTCCTTGGCGAGTTTATATACGTTAGTATAGCACATTTTCCAGTTAAGATCTGTAGTTTTTTAGCTAATGTTATTAATTCGCTTTATGAACAATCGAAACCATAAAACAGGAATATCCATTAGAGTTTCATCAGCTCTGGGCTGCGGGCCTGGTTCCCAGGGTCACCTGCACATCGTGCTCCACATATGCCCCGTCCACCAGGGACTGCACCGTAAGGGTAACGGCTGCTCCGCCCTCATAGTAGGTGAGCATCTGCTTCAGATCTTCCATGCTGGTGACGGACTGTCCGTCAAACTTGGTGATGATATCCTTTTCCTTTAAATCAGAGGTTGAGGCTGCTTGGCCCTCCACGATTTTATAGACATAGATTCCTACCGGCATACCGTACATCTGTGAGGTGGCAGCGTCAATGTTGGTTCCCTGAATTCCCAGATAACCCTGAGCGTCCTCGGATACAGCCACGCGCGTTTTCTTTGTCATCAGGCTGTTTAAGATGTCCTGGGCCTTGGAAATCGGAATGGCAAAGCCCATTCCCTCCACTTCCGTGGAAGCCGTCTTGGCGGCATTGATGCCGATGACCTTTCCGCTTAAATCAATGAGCGCGCCGCCGCTGTTGCCCGGGTTGATGGCCGCGTCTGTCTGGATGAAGGTCCTGTTAATTCCCTTTTCATCTGTGATCTCACGATCCAGGGCGCTTACATATCCCACGGTGACGGACTGGCCGTATCCAAGGGCGTTTCCTATGGCGATGACCTGCTGTCCCACCTTGATATCATCTGAATTACCCAGGGCAGCCACCTTAATCTTGCTCATGGTGTCGGAGGGGATATCCTTTAACTGCACGGCGATGATTGCCAGGTCAGATGCTGAATCCGTTCCCTTCACAGCGGCGCTCACATCCTTGTTGTCAACAAATGTAACCTTTAAATCGGAAGCCCCCTCCACCACATGGTTATTGGTGGCAATGAGAAGTTCCGTGTCGGTCTGGTTCACGATGATGCCGGAACCGCTGCTCTGCGCCGTGTAGGTCTGCGGCATTCCGAAGAAATCACGCTGCTCCACGGTCATGGTGTCATTGATGGCTACAATGGACGGCATGGCGTTTTCCACGATGCCCGACACGTCGGTGACAGCGGATACTGCCGTGGCGCCCTGGTTTCCGGATGCCTGTGCATTGACCGGGGCTGCCTGCCCTATCTGGTTCTGTACCTGTGTCTCAGCCGATGTGCCTGCGGTTCCATACGCACCCGTTAGCCTGTTTCCCAGGTAATTCACACCTGTCATGACTCCGCCTGATACGGTTCCGAATAGGACCGCTGCTGCCGTGATTCCCGCCACCCTTTTTGCAAAGCGTTCTTTGTTGGAATGATTCCGGTGCTTATCGCCGCCGCCCTGGTATCCCTGATAGGAATTCCCGCCATAGCAGTCCTGGCTGTTGGCCCGGCCGCCATATGGGCTGAATCCGGTGTCTGGTCCCTGGGCATGCTGTTCGCGGGGCCCCTGGCTTCCCTGTCCCTGTGAGTACTGTCCCTCTGTATTCTGGCTCTGCGTATTCTGTCTCTGCCGGCTCCTCCCGTCACCCGGGATAGTCCAGTTTACGGCTGTCTCGGGTACATCCCTGTGTTCCATATTTTCATTTCCCAAACCATTCATATTCTTATTTTCATTCTCGTACATAGCAAAGTCTCCTTTCATACGTTTCTCTATTTTTATTAAACTGTATGGGCTGTTTCTTAATTGCTCTTGCTTTTTATAATTAGTAATATAGCCGTCATTTATGGTGGAATTGTGAAACGATTGTGGAGAATCTGTGTTCTAATTATTATAGATTTATAAACTGAAGATTAACAAATGCCGTCTGGACGGAATGGATGTTTGAAGATATAATGGACATGATAAAATAAACCGGGAAAGAATCAGGACAGGAGTAAAGGAACTTGGGACAGTCAGAAAAGTTGGAACAGCCAGAAAAGTTGGAACAGCCGGCAAAGGTAATCGGCATCATTGCCGAGTATAACCCGTTTCACGGAGGACATAAATTTCAAATAGAAGAAGCAAAAAAACGGACCGGCGCAAGCTGGTGCGTCGCTGCCATGAGCGGTGATTTTGTGCAGAGAGGAGAGCCTGCGGTCTACAGCAAATATCTGCGCGCCAGAATGGCCCTTTCCTGCGGCGCGGATCTGGTGGTGGAGCTTCCCTCCGCCTTTGCGGTCAGCAGTGCGGAGGATTTTGCTGCCTGCGGCGTGGCCCTGCTCACAGGACTGGGAGCAGTGGAGGTACTGTGCTTTGGCAGTGAGGACGGGGATATCAGCAGGATTCAGAAGGCTGCCGGTATCCTGGCACAGGAAGGCGGGGACTTCTCCTCTCTGCTGAACCTTGGACTGCGAAGCGGTCTAAGCTGGCCCCTTGCCCGCAATCAGGCTCTGCTTGTGATGGCGGACAGGGATAAGGATTTTCCATTAAAAAAAGAAGAAATGGACAAGCTTCTGGGCTCCCCCAACAATCTTCTGGGTATCGAGTACTGCAAGGCCATTCTGCGCCAGGACAGTCCGCTTATTCCGCTGACTATCCGCCGCCGGGGGCAGGGCTACCACGATGAAGGCCTGGAGGGCGGACAGGCTTCCGCCTCAGCCATACGGCGGACGCTTAAAACATGGGAACTGTACGCAGATACGGATCTGCCTCCATATACAAAACTGACACCTGAGTCCAGGACACACATCCCACCGGCAATCTGGCCCCTGTACGGCCAGGAACCCTCCCTGGAGGCCAATGATCTGTCTGAGATACTGAACTTCCGTCTCCTGTCACTGAGGCGGGAGGGAACGGATTATACACAATACGGAGATATGTCGGCGGAGATGGCGCGCCGGCTGGACAGCTGCCTTCTCCAACAGGTCAGCTGGGAAGGCCGGATAGAACAGCTTAAGACACGCCAGTACACCTATACCCGGATCAGCCGCGCCCTTCTTCACATGGTGCTGGGCCTGACCGCCGCCAGGGTGCAGTCATACAAAGAGGCCGGCCGGGCCCCCTACGCCAGAATCCTGGGATTCAGGAAGGAATCCCGGGAACTGCTGGCTCTGGTAAAGCAAAAAACCGCTATTCCCCTGATTACCAAGACAGCCGACGCCCCCCGCATTCTCACAGGAACAGCCCTGGATATGTTCTCTCAGGACATCTACGCCTCCCATATCCGCCAGGTCCTGCTTTCAAAAAAACTGGGGAAGCCGGTTAGGAATGAATATAACCAGCCCATCTGTATATTAGAATAAAAGGCAAAATGACAGGCCCGCGGATGCAACGCATGGCCGCGGACCTGTCATTTTATTTTCATATATCAGTTGTCTTTTCACGGGGCTCCCAAAGCTCCGGGGCCAGCAGTTCTACCACCGTGGGCTTTACATGCAGGAACTCCGCCAGCTCACGTATTTGGAGGCCGTTGTCCCGTTTCCTGCCCTGACGCACAGCCCGAATCAATATATTCTTCGGCGTATGCTCCATATCAATAAATTCCAGAATCTGGGTCCGGTATCCTCTGTATTCCAGGACCTGGGCTCTGATGGCATCTGTGTAAAGGGCCGCCATGCGCTCTTTGATCAGGCCGTATTGCAGTACCGGCCTGAGAAGGCTGTTTTCCATCTGTCCGTTGAGCTCATGCTGGCAGCAGGGAACCGACAAAATGACTCTGGCTCCCCAGTTCACCGCCTTCTCCAGGGCGTAATCCGTGGCCAGGTCGCAGGCGTGGAGGGTGACCACCATGTCCACCTTCTCCACGCCCTCAAAGGAGGCAATGTCCCCGTGGCAGAAGGAAAGTCCATCATATCCATACTGCCGTCCGAGACGGCTGCAGTGTTCTATGACATCCTCCTTAAGGTCCAGGCCGATGATCCGCACCGGATACCCCTTCAGTTCCTTCAGATAATAATACATGGCAAAGGTGAGGTAGGATTTGCCGCATCCGAAATCAATAATGGCGGACTCCCGGCCCTGGTCCAGGTTGGGAAGGATATCCTCAATGAACTCCAGGAAACGGTTTATCTGCCTGTATTTGTCATAGCGGCTGTTCACCACCCTGCCCTCTTTTGTCATGACGCCCAAATCCACCAGAAAGGGAACCGGGATTCCCTCTTCCAGGATATAATGCTTCTTCCGGTTATGGGACAGGGGGCCGGGAGAGCCTGGTTCACCGGCCGGCTGTATCCTGACAGACTCGGGATACCGCTTCACCTTCACTGTCACCTTGCCCTTTTTGCTTACCAGTATAAGGGCCTTTCCAAGTCCGGATGTAATCTCCGCCTGGCGGAAGGAACCCTCCAGCAGCCCTGTGACATAGTCTGCCGCCTCATCTTTGTCCAGATTGCGGTGAAATGCCTGCTTTCCCGCCTGTTCCTCCGCCTGGAATACCAGCCTGCCCTTCATGAGCAGTGGACGGATTCTGGACCTGGAGATTTTGCCGCTGTCTGCGGGGTTGCTCATAAGAACCCGCTCCAGAGACTCATTTAAGAACAGCTCCAGCGCCTGTTTGATTTCTTTACATTCTTCCTGATTCATGTCCTGCTCCTAATCCAGAAGTTTCTTTGCAAGGGCGGGGAGCTGGCTTAATGACTCGATGGTGCCAACCGGCCTCTCTGCCCTGCCAAAGCCATATGATGCGTGTACAAAGGGAATCCCGGCCACACCGGCCGCTTCCTCATCCATATGGGTATCGCCCACATAAAAACACCGTTCCAGATGGTTTCTCCGGACCACCATACGGATGTTATCTCCCTTTGGAAGGCCGGTGTTGCCGTAGCACTCAATATCCCGGACATATTCCCGGAGGCTGCAGCTCTTTAACAGCACCTCAATATATCCGCTCTGGCAGTTACTGACAATGTACAGTCCATACTGGCGGCTGAGGCGCGCCATGATTTCCCCTGCCTCCGGATACAGGACTCCGGGATGGGTCAGCAGGTAATGGTTCTCATAGGTCATGCATTCCTCCATTACCTTCCTGCACTCCTCCTGGGCCAGCCCCGGAAACAATGTCTTACCAATATCCATCATGGTCTTTCCCATATTGTCATACATATCCTGAGCCGTAATCCTGACTCCCAAATGCGGATAACGGGCCAGCACCTCATTCCAGGATTCAGCCACCTGGGCGGCCGAATCCCAGAGCGTACCGTCCACGTCAAACAATATCCCTTTATTCATACCCACAACCATCCCTTTCCCATTCATATTCACAGGCATTGCCCCTGAAACCATACAGAAGTCCTGATACATCCCTAATTTTCAGCACTGACCCATCCCTTTCGCAGCAAATCCGGATAGGGCTCCAGATGGGCATAATCGTTGAAGCGCTCCAGTGTAAAACGTCCGGATGCTCCATCCCAGTTAAGCTCCGTGATGCTGCAGTTTTCCAGGCTCTTTCCGAGAATTCTCCATTTATTCATGGGAATTCCCAGATAATGGGCTGTTATGGAACGGATGACGCCTCCGTGGGTCACCACAGCAACGCGCTCATAGCCGCTTTCTGTCATTTCCCTGAACACAGGCCGTGCACGCCGGACCACATCCCCGGCACATTCCCCGCCCGGATAAGGCAGGTCCTCCTCCATAAGGGCCTGCTGCGCCTTGAAGTCCCTGTACTTCACCGCAATATCCCGGTCATCCATGCCTTCCATATGGCCAAAGGATATCTCCCTCAGCTCCGGCCGTATGATATGCTCCACATTCCAGTAGAGATTGGCTGCCTGAGCCGTTTCCACGGCCCGCAGCAGATTGCTGGAATACACCACCTGTATATTTTCATGAAACAGGCGCTCTCCTAAGAGAGACGCCTGCCTGTATCCTTCTTCACTTAAATCCACATCCACGTTGCACAGCTTGCTGCACTGCCTGCCGTGGCGTATCAAAAATAGTTTCATCTGTCTGCCCTCCGTCCGGTTTCTTTCACCCCGGACAGTATTAATTTTTAAAGCTGTGGATTGGCGCCGGAATTCTTCCGCCCCTGGTTACAAACCGTCTGCAGGAGAATGTGTTTACAGGCATAACAGGCGCATAACCCAGCAGCCCGCCGAACTCAGCAGTCTCCCCTACCTTCTTTCCCACCACGGGAATCAGACGTACGGCAGTCGTTTTCTGGTTCACCATTCCGATGGCTGCCTCGTCCGCAATGATGCCTGCAATGGTGCTGGAGGGCGTGTCGCCCGGGATGGCGATCATATCCAGACCAACGGAACAAACACAGGTCATGGCCTCCAGCTTCTCGATGGTGAGGGCTCCCATGCTGACCGCGTCAATCATTCCCTGGTCCTCGCTGACCGGGATGAATGCGCCGCTTAAACCGCCCACATAGGAGGAAGCCATGACGCCGCCCTTCTTAACCTGGTCATTGAGCATGGCAAGAGCTGCCGTTGTTCCGGGCGCGCCCACGCGCTCCAGTCCAATCTCTTCCAGTATCTCAGCAACACTGTCTCCCACCGAAGGCGTGGGAGCCAGGGACAAATCAATGATTCCAAAGGGAATGCCCATGCGCCTGGATGCTTCCTGCGCCACCAGCTGGCCCACGCGGGTAATCTTAAACGCGGTCTTCTTGATGGTTTCACAGAGCACCTCAAAGTTGGCATCCCTCACCTTTGCCAGGGCAACTTTCACAACGCCCGGACCGCTTACGCCTACATTGATGATGGCTTCGGACTCAGTCACGCCGTGGAAGGCGCCTGCCATGAACGGGTTGTCGTCAGGAGCATTACAGAATATCACCAGCTTGGCACAGCCAAGGGAATCATGGTCCCTGGTGGCTTCGGCTGTCTCAGTCACGATTCTGCCCATAAGTTCCACCGCGTCCATGTCAATGCCGGTTTTGGTGGAGCCTACATTGACGGAACTGCACACGCGCTCAGTCTGAGACAGTGCCTGGGGAATGGAGAGAATCAGATTCTTGTCAGCCCTGGTCATGCCCTTGCTCACAAGAGCGGAATAGCCGCCGATAAAGTTTACGCCCACTTCCTTTGCAGCCATGTCCAGAGTCTTGGCTATGGTGACGAAATCCTCAGGACGCCTGCAGGCGGAACCGCCCACCAGCGCAATGGGAGTGACGGAGATACGCTTATTTACAATGGGGATACCGAAATCAGCCTCGATATCCTGGCCCGTGGAAACCAGGTTCTTTGCCAGGGTAGTGATTTTCTTATAAATCTTTTCATTGAGCGCCTCAAGATTGCTGTCCACACAGTCCAGAAGGCTTATACCCAGGGTAATGGTACGCACATCCAGCTTTTCGTGTTCAATCATGTTGTAGGTCTCATTTACCTCGTACATATTTACGTTAATCATAGTTCTTTCGTCCCTTTCTTCTGATATTACAGGCCCGCCCTATCCTCTGGGTATGCCATTAGATACGGTGCATCTTCAGGAAGATTTCTTCCCGCTGAATCTTCACGCTGACGCCGATTTCCTCTCCGACCTGTTCCAGCTCCCGGGCTACTTCGCCAAAGGACTTGGTTATGTTCTCCACGTCCACAACCATCATCATGTTGAAAAATCCCTTTACAATGGTCTGGGTAATATCCAGTATATTAATCTGGTTCTCAGCCAGGTATGTACATACGCCTGCAATGATTCCTACCCTGTCTTTCCCTACAACTGTAATGATTGCCTTATTCATCTTTATTCTCCTCACGCTTTTGTTTTATTGAAATCCGGTGAACGGATATCCATACGTTTTACAGATATATAATTTCACTCATGAAGTCTCTGCTGGCCACGGAAATGGAAAAATCAGAGGCTCCGTAAGGGCAGTCTCCCTCGTCAATCTCCAGACGCACGGTCTCGTAGGCCAGCTCCTCGTAATTGTTTTCCTTGCTGAGATGTCCCAAAAGAACCTTTTTCAGTCTGTCGTGGAGAACGCAGTTCAAAAGCCTGCCCGCATTTTCATTGGACAAATGGCCGTGGTCCCCTAAAATCCTCCGCTTCAGGTAATAGGGATAAGGGCCTGTCTCCAGCATCCTGACATCGTGGTTGGATTCCAGAAGCAGGGCATCCAGCCCCTGAAGATGGTCTATGATATACTGGTCAAAATGTCCCATATCCGTGGCCACGGCCACGGACTTCTCCCCGTTTTGTACGCGGTATGCCACCGGATTCGCGGCATCGTGGTCAATCTTAAAGGGCTTCACGGTCAGATCACCTACCGTGAAATCCAAATCCGGGCATACCGGAGTCAGAAGGCCCCTGTCAAATTTGCCCAGGCTGCCTGCGGCCGCAATCTCATCCAGGGTTTCCTGGGTCCCGTAAATGGGTATCTCGTACTTGCGTGACAGCACTCCCAGTCCCTTGATGTGATCCGAATGCTCATGGGTAATGAGAATCCCGTTAACATCGTTTCCCGTAAGTCCTATCTCATTTAATCCCTGCTGAATCCGCTTGTTGCTGATTCCCGCATCCACCAGCAGGTGGGTGCTGTCAGAACCTATGTAAATACAGTTGCCGCTGCTTCCGCTGGCAATACTTACCATTCTCATGTTTTACAGTCCTTTGTCTTATTTATTGCATTCTAATTTTGTACTCCATTTGTTCTCCAGGAGCCTTCGGATCTGTTTTCTGGTGTCCTCCACAGAGCCGTTGTTGTCGATGACCGCATCGGAAAATTCCCTGAACCCTGCCTCTGGCGCCTGGCTGTCCATGATGCTTTCCGTTTTCTCCCTTGTGTAACCGCGGCTCTCTCTGAGACGCTCCATGCGGTTCTCCCTTGATGTATAAACATACCACATTTCCCCGCAGTTGTCACGGAATTCTTTTGAGGGAATGGCTGCCTCTATGACCACCAGAGGTTCGGGGCAGGCAAGCGCCTCCCCAAAGGCGGTATTCCATACCAGTGGATGGGTCAGGCGGTCCACCTGGAGGCGTTTATCAGGGCAGCCAAAGATTACCTGGGCCATGGCGGGACGGTTGATGGTTCCGTCCTCATTCAGTATGGACGGCCCCAGGCAGTCCACCACGGCTTGGTAGCTCTCCCGCCCGGGCCGCATCAGCTCCTTTGCCACCTGGTCCGCCTGGATGACACGGAAGCCATATTCCTCCTTCAGTATCTCCAGCACCCGGCTTTTTCCGGATCCCACGCCGCCTGTGATTCCCAATATAAACTTACTGCCCGCGGGGGATGTACTTCCTATATTTTCCATATCCTGTCACTGCCCCTTCAGATACCGTTATTTTCCGTGTCTTTGTTTCTTCCCGTATTTCCTACTTGGCATCAAACCAGGATTTTCCCACTTCCGCTTCCACTTCCAGTGAGACCCTTAAATCCGCCGCATGCTTCATCTTATCGGTCAGAATGTCCTTAACTGTCCGGATTTCATCCTGTGCCGTCTCAATCAGGAGCTCATCGTGAATCTGAAGGACGATTCTGGATTTCAAGTTTCGCTTTTTCAGCTCCCTGTCCACTGCAATCATGGCTATCTTCATAACGTCCGCTGCGGTTCCCTGAATCGGTGAATTCATGGCCACCCGCTCTCCGAACTGGCGCTGCATAAAGTTGGCGGACTTAAGCTCAGGAATGGGCCGTCTCCTGCCGTACAGGGTCGTCACGTAGCCCTGCTCCTTGCCCTGCTTGACCAGTCCGTCCAGGAATATCTTAACCCCCGGATAGGTCTCAAAATATTTATCGATGTACTCCACCGCCTCCTTGCGGGAGATGCTGAGTCCCTCGCTGAGCCCAAAGGCGCTGATGCCGTATACAATTCCGAAGTTCACTGCCTTTGCGTTGCGGCGCTGTAGAGGAGTCACTTCATCAAGGGGTACATGGAATACCTGGGATGCGGTGATGGCATGGATGTCCTGGGCGGAACGGTATGCCTCGATCAGCCGCTCATCCCCTGACATGTGGGCCAGGATACGCAGCTCAATCTGGGAATAGTCCGCGTCCACGAACACACAGCCTTCCTTGGGAACAAACACTTTGCGGATTTCCCTGCCCAGGGCCATGCGGACCGGGATATTCTGAAGGTTCGGCTCCGTGCTGCTGATGCGTCCCGTAGCCGTGATAGTCTGGTTGAATTTGCCGTGAATCCTTCCGTCCTCACCGATATAGGCTGCCAGGCCTTCCGCATAAGTGGAATTCAGCTTTGTCAGCTGGCGGTAATCCAGAATTTTCTGGACCACCGGATAATCAGGCGCCAGCTTTTCCAGCACATCCGCTGCCGTGGAATAACCTGTCTTTGTCTTTTTTCCTCCCGGAAGCTCCATCTGCTCAAAGAGAATCTCTCCCAGCTGCTTGGGGGAATTGATATTGAACTCGTGGCCTGTCTCCTGGTAGATTTCCTGTTCCAGCTTGGCGATTCCCACCTTAAGCCTGTCCCCATATTCTTTAAGCTCAGCCCGTTCCACCTTCACGCCCTCCTGCTCCATATGGAAAAGGCTGTAAATCAGGGGCATCTCTATATCTGTATACAGGCTGTACATTCCGGTATCCTTTAACTGTCCTGCCAGGGGTACAGCGGCCTTCCACGCAGTGTACCCCATGTAGCATACACAGTCAACGGCATTCTTCTCACCCCTCCACAGGGCATCTCCCAGGTCCTCCTTTGCCAGCAGGTCCGCCCTGGAGGGCACGGTAAGTCCCAGATAGTCCCTGGCCAGATCATCGTAGGCATAGGTATCCTTAAGGGGGTTCAGAAGATATCCGGCCACTCCCGCGTCATATACAGGATCCGTGTCCTTAAGTTCCAGGTACGCAAGCATGGATTTTAAATCCAGCGCCCAGAACTCCTTAACGCCATGATTATCCTGGTCCTGGTTATCCTGGCCCTGATTATTCTGGTCCTGGTTACCCTGGCTCCTGTTTTTCCTGCACAGCGCCCTGAGCCGCTCCAGAAGATATTCACCGGTAATCTGTTCCCCTGCCGCCAGACAGTATATATCCTTCTCGCCCAGGCATAAGGCCAGGCCTGTCACGGGATTCAGCCCGGCTCTGGCCTTTTTTCCCGCTTTCACTTCTCCGTTCTCGTCAAAGCTGAAGGACAGCTGCTCCACGCTCTCCTTTAAAGCCCCGTCGCTGCCCAGTATGAGCTGGAAACCTGCCAGTTCTGCGCCTGCTGCCCTGCCAAATATCTTATCCGCTGTCCTTACATCCTTCACAAGGGTGAAATGGGATTTTATATCAGGTGCAGCGGCTTCCTGGGCAGCGGTTTTGTCAAACCGGGCCAGGATGGACTTGAATTCCAGACGCTTCATATACTGGTAAGCCTCCGGAGTATACAGATCCCCAATCCGGGCGTCCCCGTAATTAAATTCCACAGGACAGTCCGTACAGATGGCTGCCAGCTTCTTGCTCATCTGAGCCATGCCGTAATGCTCCTCCAGAGCCTTTCTGGCCCTGGGAGGCTTAAGCTCCTCCAGATGGGCATAGGCGTTCTCTATGGACTTGTACTGGGCGATGATACTGGTTGCTGTTTTCTCCCCGATGGAAGGCACGCCCGGTATATTGTCAGAGGCATCCCCCATAAGGGCCTTCACATCAATGAATTCCTCAGGCGTCACCTGATACTCCCGCAGCACATCCTCCGGGAAATAGTCCTTAATCTCAGTCACGCCCCTGCTGGTTCTGGGGATCCGTATCTTAATGTGTTCATCAGCCAGCTGCAGAAGATCCCTGTCCCCTGATACCACGGATACCTGGATACCCTGGGCCTGACACCGCTTTGCCACGGTTCCCAGTATATCGTCCGCCTCAAATCCCTCCAGGGTCATGATGGGAATTCCCATGGCCTTCAGCACATCCTTCATCACAGGAATCTGCTCATGAAGCTCCTGGGGCATGGGCTTTCTCGTCCCCTTATAGGCGTCATACATCTCATGCCGGAAGGTAGGCTCCTTTAGGTCAAAGGCAACGGCTGCGTGGTCCGCCTTTTCCTCCTCCAATATCTTCAGCATGATATTTAAAAAACCGTACACTGCGTTGGTATGCAGACCCTCCGAATTCGTAAGGTCCGGCACCCCGTAAAATGCCCGGTTCATAATACTGTGTCCATCAATCAAAACCAATTTATCCATTAATATAAGTTCCTTTCTGTCTCTGTCACCACATCCTGAACTGAAGCGCCAGCACGACCAGCACGGCCCAGAAGCACAGTGTGTTCACCGCATAGCGGGCTGTCTCCAGGATTCCCAGGGTGTGCACCCTCTGCCGGGACAGCTCCAGGGCTGTCTCCAGAGCCCCCTTGATGTTATAGGTGCCTGTTCCCTGGTCCAGCTGGCGGATACCCACGTCCACTGTGAAGTAAATCTCCAGCTCTTCCCGGCATTCCTCGCAGGTCTCAATGTGTTTTAAGAATTCTTTCAGTTCCCCGTCCGTAATGCTGCCATTAATATACGGCATCACCAGACGCTCCGCTTCCCTGCAGGTCACTGCCAGCACCTCCTGTCTATCATTTTAATCAAATTCTTCTTACATCATACAATAAATCAGCTTACTTTTCAATGAAAGATTGGGACGCCCATCACCTGGTTAAGGGCGGATTCCTGTATCCCTCCCTGACATGAGCCTGACGCGGCCCTGGTTCAGGACAGTCTGCCCTTCCTGTATTCCCTTGGAGAAACGCCTGTCAGCCGCCGGAACACATCCCCGAAATAATTGCCGTCCGAGAACCCGCAGGCCATGGCCACACCGGTCACGGACAGATCCGTATTGCGCAGCATATCCGATGCCTTCTGGACGCGGATGTAGTTCAGATACTCCTTAAAGCAGAGGCCGGTGGAGCCCTTGAATTTCTTTGAAAAATAGGTAGGGCTCATATTGGCAAATGCAGCCACCTCCCCCAGCGTCAGCCCTTCCTGATAATGCTGGTTCATGTACCGGGCCGCACTGACCATGGCCTCCTCCGTCTCCTCCAGCGCGTGCCCCTCCCCGCGGGTCTCCTGGCAGCGTCCCAATACCACAAGAATCTGGTGCAGGAGACTGCGAAGCTGTATCTGGCAGTAGCTGTCACCCTGCTTTTCCTCATCCTGCATCTGGGCCAGCAGTTCCTCTATCCTAGGGCGGAATTCCGGAGGAATGGTGCGTTTGGGCTGTGAGAAGATATGGCCAAAGGCCTCCCTTCCGCAAAGGCTTAAGAATGAGCTGACCGTGTCCCTGGAAAAATAGATGCCGAACCGCTCAGCCTGCCAGCTTGGCTCATACAGGGCCTTGTGGACCTCAAGAGGCGGAATGATGGTTATATCCCCCGGTTCCAGATAGTAGATGTCCTGGTTGATGAACATTTTACATTTTCCTGATAACAGATAATAAATCTCATAGTAAGAATGATAATGAGGACGCTTCATCACAAAGCTTGAGGACCTTCTGATACGGCTGACCTGAACGCTTTTATCCTTTAAAATCATGGTGTTGCTCATACGCGGTTCTTCTCCTTCAACTTCTCCTTTATGACCGGACCGTCATGGCAAAAAAACTGTATTTTTTAGAAAATATCCCATAAAATCCGTATTATTCCATCTGTTTTTGTTATACCATAAAGCCAACCAAAGGTAAACAAGGAATTCGACAAGGAAATGGAGGAATGACCATGGCTGAAATGACCATGTTATCCATGTCTGTGATGGCTGCCAACAAGAAAGTGCCTTCGGCACCTCAACTCCCCTAGCCCCTCATTCATGAGGG
>ERZ791895.85-NODE-85-length-101195-cov-39.163793_pt1 | contig 101195 bp, 114 predicted proteins | sample MGYA00510153_ERZ791895 | MGnify/ENA primary metagenome ERZ791895 (study PRJEB30046, sample SAMN00792064) | human gut metagenome | study: EMG produced TPA metagenomics assembly of the A metagenome-wide association study of gut microbiota in type 2... | reverse complement strand
TTTCAGTATAACACAGGGCAAGGTGATTTGTCACTAGAGCATGTTTGAAAAGTGCGGCTTAAGGTTCAAAGTTTCCTTGTTCATCTCCCGGATTTATAGTAGACTGTAGTCATGGAACATATATATATAAGGTATTTTATTCATGCCAAAAACGGGAGGCAAAAGGAAACTATGGGGGAACAAAACTTAAAGCTGAAAAGGAAGCTTGTCATTCAGTCCTTCCTTCCGCTGTTTATTTTAATTTTCATAAAATATTCTGACTACAGGATGATATCCGGCATATGCCATTTCATCCGTTCTTTGATGCAGGGGGAATTCAGTGTCATAAACCGGATATGGAACCACCCGTACCTGGGTCCGTTTGCCGTCACTATCGCTTCATTGGCATGCTCCCTTTACAGCATAACCGCCATGTGCCAGTTTAAGAGCATGCAGATGTCCGGATTTGTGGATGCAGGCGAAAAAGTCGTGATTGAAGAAGAGATAACGGATTCCGGAATCACGTTTTTCATGACTTTTGTGCTGCCTCTTTTGCTGGATGACGTGGAGACCTTAAAGGGGTTCATCATTTTTACCGGTATTTTAGGGCTGGTCATCCGCTTGATGTGGACCACCCATCTGTATTATCAGAACCCTATACTGACCCTGTTGGGTTACAGGATATACAAATTCCACTTCATCAATCCTGTCATAGACGGCTGTAAGGATAAAACCATGATTGCAGTGTGCAAAACAGGCATTGCAGAGGAAAAAATAGTGAAATGGAAGTATATATCGGATGATGTCTGCCTGATGTACAATAAAAACTGAAATAGCGGAGAAAAATACAATGGAAAACCAAAGAGAACATAGAGAACATGGTAAGAAAGATGTTGCCGAAAAAACGTCAAAGGAAATAATTGTAAATTCATTGGCGGAACTGTTTGCGGATGATGAATTTGGATTTGATATGTTCATTATGATGAAAACCAGGAATCCGCCTATTAAGCATTTCACCTTTTATGAGGGCCCTACCGGCAGGGAAAACGATTTTAAGCATAAAGTCCAAAACTCCATCGTCAAGAGTATCAGGGAACTGTATCTTGATGATGAGGCAGAATATGCAATGGCTGAACAAGCGGGGGGCAATCAGAATATTTTTTATATCATAAAGCAGGATGACGATTACAAACCGTTTGAGCTTTTAAATACCCCGGAAGAACAGATGGGGCCTTTCTGCATGGACGACAGGGACAAGGCCGATGCCATACTCTTCCGCTTCAGAAGGGGCCTTCACAGTATCTGGGCCTACCAGTATATACTTCCCGCCACAATCCCCAATAAGAAAAACCAGCACTTTTTTGCCCGGATATTAGATACGGAACAGACCGATTGTTTTGTGGAAATGCCGGAACAGCTCTTTGTAATCACAAGAAAAGTAGACCTGCTCATCATAGGGGACACAATCGTCACCAAAGATATCGGCCTGATGCAGAGACATTTCGGGTTCAATGACTTCATCAAGGCATCGGCCAAAAAGGCGGTGTCTGATATTTCAGATATCCGTCTGGTGATCAACTGTGAAAAATTAACGGCCTATATTGAGCGGAACCAGACCAAATATTCCCGCAAGATGATGCGGATTAAGCATTACCATGTGGTGGAAAAGACAGCGGAAGAACTGATACAGAGGGTGAATACAGTCCCCCGCTGGCAGGGGGTATTTGATATACGCGGCGGACAAATTTATCTGCACACCTTCAGGGACGTGGAAAACCTGATTGATTTATTCGATGAAAGATATACGGTTTCATTGGTGACAGGGGATGAATTTGATACGGATGTGAAGCGGCTGGTTGTTCCGGGCGGTAAAGACGGGGAGGGTCTAAAAAGGCAGGGTTGACATTAAGGGCGGTTAGTTGGAACCGCAGATATAAAAAGAGGGAGTTGCATGAATATAGGGGCTTATGATTTTGATTCCATCGGGAAGTTAGTCAGAGATTTGCAGGCTGAGAACAGAAAACTTAGAGCCCTTCTTAATAAAGCGGCCATACCATATTCTGAAAGTGAAGTATTCTCAGACGCGCTTTCTGCCGCGGAATACGATTTGGATCAAGGAGCCAGAATCAGTCAGCAATATATTGGCACAAATCTGGCAACCCGATTTTTCTCCATGTTTTGGGCGGGAAAGATGTATTTGCAAAAAGAGCTAAAAATGGGAATTACTATCCTCAATGTGATAATCGTTGGAACACTGCCCTATGCCCAAAGCAAAAAGGGAAAAAAGGTATTGTGATGACTGCGAATATAGAACCTGGACAAGGTTGACTCCGAATATTCTGATTCATCATCTAATGATTGTCTCGTGTGGCATGGTGGGATGAGTTTGCTTGGGAAGGAAGATGCATGGGATAATCTAATAAGAGTAAAGGATGCGAAGGCAGCTGCGGAATTACTGGCACTGGAGCATGTCTGACTGCTATTTTTTTCGTCAGAATCGTTTGCCCCTGGAATACGCACTGAAGCATTTTGGAAATTCCAGATATACCTTTAGACATCCTTTGGGAAGTATAAAGAAAATCCATGATTGACATATGTGGTAGAATTGGATTATAATAAAGGTACAAAAAAGGCAGTTCACTCCAGTGAGTGGCTTCCAAGTTAATAGCTTAATTAAAAATAGTCACTGAGCTTGGGAGGCGGGTGACTATTTTTTTGTACCTGTAATCATAACAACAAGTACCCCAAACGCTATCATCAAAGAAAGTGTCTCATATGTACTCATGTTATACCACCCCCTTTCGGAGATGGAAGCTACCCAGCAGCAGGAACTGCCTGCTTCCATTATACAAGGCAGTGAACAGGCTGTAAATAGAAGAATATAAAAGAAATACTTGTTCAAAGCATGAACTTATAGTAGACTTTAGCAGGTCACAAGAAAATGACCTGCCCTTTTTTGGTCTATTTTTTCAAAAACATGGAACAGAAGTTCCTGTCCCCAAACGGTAAATTTCAGCCGTATAGAGAATTGTCCCTGTTCCTTGACTATTCATGGTGGGGAACTGCTGTTCTGAAAATTGAGTTTAGCTTATGGCTTTCTTTCTACCCTGCAGGAAATGCAGCATCAAAAAAACAAAAGCTGTATAACTTGATGGCAGTTATGCTTGAAATGAATAGAATGGATTAATATAATGAAAAGCAGGAAAGGCGGTGATTGCTCCATGGAGCTGCGTGTATTACGCTATTTTCTCATGGTGGCCAGAGAAGAAAACATTACAAAAGCCGCACAGCTGCTTCATGTGACCCAGCCAACGCTCTCCCGGCAGTTGCAGCAGTTGGAGCAGGAATTGGGCGTGACGTTGTTTCGGCGTGGAAAATATAATATTTCCCTGACAGAAGATGGGATGCTCCTGAAAAGACGGGCACAGGAACTGGTTGCCCTGTCGGATCGAACCATGCAGGAGCTCACAAACAGGGAGCAGGATATTTCCGGCGAGATCTCCATTGGCTGCGGTGAAACCCGGAATATGACCCTGCTGGCCGAGCAGATGACCGCTTTCCGTCAGAAATATCCGCTGGTACAGTTTAGCCTCTACAGCGCCACAGCAGACGACATCAAGGAGCGGATGGAAGCCGGACTTCTGGACATGGGACTTTTGATGGAGCCGGTGGATATTGGCAAGTACGATTTCATTCGTATGCCATGGAAGGAAAAATGGGGCGTTCTGGTGCGGAAGGACTCTCCCCTCGGACAGAAACCGTCGGTTTTTCCGGAAGATTTGCTGAGGGTACCGCTGCTCATTCCCCGGAGAGAGGTTGTCCGGCACGAACTGTCGGCATGGTTTGGTGAAACATATGACCGGCTTGAGATTGCTGCAACCTATAACTTAATCCTGAACGCCGCCGCTCTGGTGCGGCAAAATGCCGGGGTGGCGCTGTGCTTTGATCTGGGCAGTTTTTATGAGGAGCTGATATTTGTTCCATTTGCTTCTGCGGTAGAAACCGGAGCGGTCGTTGTATGGAAGAAGAATCAATTTCAGGCACAGGCAACCGATTGCTTTATCAAGTGGCTGAGAAATACGATTTGAGCATTTCTCAGAATGTAATATAGGTATTCGACATTTTTAATAACAGACGATACAATGTAGGTATTCCAATTGGGATACCTACATTTTTTTGCACAAGGAGAAGGAAATGACGATTGAGGAAGCAAGCAGACGCTATCAGATCCCACTGGAAACGCTGCAAGAATATGAACGCTTCGGGCTTTGCTCCAGCGTGAAGAAAATCATGGGAGTCTGGCAGTATGACGACGAAGATCTGGAGCGCATGAGCATGATTATGACGCTGCACGAGGTAGGCTTTGAAAGTCAGGAAGTGGAAACCTATATGCAGCTGCTTCTGGATGGCAGCCACACCGTAGAGCAGCGTTTGGAAATGCTGAATGCACGGCGTAAGGCTGCACTGGAGGAAATTCATCTACGGGAAAATCAGCTGCGGCAGCTGGACTATCTGCGGCACAAACTTCAAAAAGTAAAGCAACAGGAGGAATAATCTATGAAGAAAAACATTGGCTCTCTGCTGGCATTGTACCCCCTTCCGGTCACTGTGATCGGTGCAATGAATGGGGCAAACCCCACATGGACACTGGTTGCCCATGTAGGCATCATCGGCCATGACAAGGTTCTGGTCAGTCTGGCAAAACCACACTTTATCAACAGTATTATCAAGGAAACCAAAAAGCTGACCATCAATCTGGTGCAGCCGGATATGCTGCCGGAGGCAGATCTGGCAGGCTCTCTCAGCGGAAGCAAGGAGGATAAGTCTCAGCTGTTTGCGTGGCTGACACAGGATGGCAAGTCTCCCATCATCGAAAAGTCTCCCCTGACCATGGTGTGCAGTGTGGTGGACATTTATGAGACGGACGGTTTTGAGAGCTTCATTTGCACCATCGACGGAACCTATGTGGAGAAAGGTTGTATGACCGAAACTGGTAAGCCGGACTACAACAAGCTGAAGCCCGTGCTGTTCCAGTTCCCCAGCTATGAATATCTGGCTACCGGCGAGGTGCTGGGCAAATGCCTGTCCTTCAAGTCAAAAAAGGAGGAAAAGTAAAATGTCCAAAACACTTGTAGCTTATTTTAGTGCCAGCGGAACAACGGCTTCTGTTGCAGGTAAGCTGGCACAGGCAGCAAATGCCGATCTGCATGAAATTACCCCTGCAATTCCCTATACATCCGCAGACCTGAACTGGATGGATAAACGTTCTCGCAGCAGTATAGAAATGAATGACCGCGGCTCTCGTCCGGCTCTGGCAGAAACCGATCTGGATGTGAGCCGATACGACACGGTTTTCCTTGGCTTCCCCATCTGGTGGTATATCGCTCCTACCATCGTAAACAGCTTTCTGGAAAGCCATGATTTTTCCGGCAAGAAAATCGTTCTGTTCGCAACATCCGGCGGAAGCGGTTTCGGTCATGCCGTGAACTATCTGCGTACCTCTGTGGATGAAAGCACCACGATCACAGAGGGCAAAGTGTTCCTCTCTAATGTAACCGAAAAAGAATTGGAATGCTGGATTAAGAAAATATAACGAAAGGAAATTTGATTATGGAAAAAGTCGTACAGACTGCGGGCAGAAACGCTTTGGGCAGCTTTGCCCCGGAATTTGCCCACTATAACGATGATATTCTCTTTGGCGAGAACTGGAGCAATCAGGATATTGACCACAAAACCCGCTGCATCATCACGGTTGTAGCATTGATGTCCTCTGGCGTAACGGATTCTTCTCTGCGCTACCATCTGGAAAACGCAAAGAAAGCCGGTGTGACAAAGGCAGAGATCGCTGCAGTCATTACCCATGTGGCCTTCTACGCAGGCTGGCCCAAAGGCTGGGCAGTGTTCAACATAGCAAAGGAGGTCTGGACAGAGGATGCGGTCACGGATGCCAAGTCTGCCCATGAAAACGGCATGGTTTTCCCAATCGGTGCCCCTAATGATGCCTATGCACAGTATTTTGTGGGACAGAGCTACCTTTCCCCTGTCTCCACCAGTCAGGTTGGTGTGTTCAATGTGACCTTTGAACCGGGCTGCCGCAACAACTGGCATATTCATAACGCTGCGAAGGGCGGCGGTCAGATTCTGATTTGCGTGGCAGGTCGTGGTTACTATCAGGAATGGGGCAAGGACGCCATTGAAATGAACCCCGGTGACTGCATCAACATTCCTGTGGGCGTGAAGCACTGGCACGGTGCTGCCCCTGACAGTTGGTTTTCCCATCTGGCTATCGAAGTCCCCGGCGAGAATGGCTCCAACAAATGGCTGGAAGCTGTGGATGCGGAAACCTATGGGAAATTAAAATAAGGTGTGACCATCATATATTAGGAAGGAATAATCTGTCAATTACCCATGTCTCAAGACACGGGCTTGTAACTCAACTACCGTAGTACAAGCGACAGAGTATTCCTCTGTCTCCTACCTCAAAGCAAATCACCATGTATGGGGAACCTAACCAAATGATAATTTGTGATATGGATTGGACGAGTGAAGCCATTGGAAACCTCGTAAAAAATGCCTTAGACCATACCGAGCCGGGAAGAACTATCCACATTACTTGGGAAAAATCCCCTACTATGCTACGTATTTTTGTTTCTGATAATGGCAACGGTATTGCGCCAGAAGATATACACCATATCTTCAAACGGTTTTATCGCAGTAAACACTCCCTTGATACGCCGGGAATAGGTTTAGGACTTCCTCTTGCAAAATCTATTATAGAAGGACAGGGAGGGCTTATATCCGTACAAAGCGATTTGAACAAAGGAACGACGTTTACAATTTCTTTCCTTACAAAACCGTAAGATGAAATTCACTGGATTGTAAGCTGCCTTTGCTATCCTTTGGAGAAAGGAGGTTATTATTTATGGAAATATTAAATGTAAACAATTTATGCAAAACTTATGGAGAAGGCGAAGCAAAGGTAAACGCCTTAAAGAACGTATCCTTTTCTTTGGAAAAGGGAGAATTTGCGGCTATTGTTGGTGAATCTGGCTCCGGGAAAAGCACCCTGTTAAATTGTATCGGCGCATTAGACACGCCGACTTCCGGGACAATTTTAATGGACGGTCAAAACCTGTTTTCCATGAAAGAGGAAGCACGAACAATTTTCAGACGACGCAATATCGGGTTTATTTTCCAGTCATTCCAGCTTGTATCAGAATTAAATGTGGAGCAAAATATCATGTTTCCGTTACTACTGGACTATCGGAAACCTGACCCGAAAGAAGTAGACGAAATCCTAAATCTTCTTGGACTGACTGAACGCCGTTACCATTTACCGAGCCAGTTATCGGGAGGGCAACAGCAACGTGTAGCGATAGGCAGGGCGTTGATTACAAAACCGAAGCTGATTTTAGCTGACGAGCCAACAGGCAATCTTGACAGTAAAAACAGCAGGGACGTCATGGATATGCTGATAAAGGCTTCCCGCCAGTATCAGCAAACAATCTTGATTATTACCCACAATAAAAATCTAACGGTATCCGTAGATAGAGTGTTTCAAGTAAGTGACGGTGTGCTTACAGATTTAGGAGGTAATGAGAATGAAACATTATCTTGACCTTGTACCTATATCTGCCAGAGTACACAGGAAACAAAACAGAATGTCCATATGCTGTATCATTTTAGCTGTATTTTTAATTACCACTATTTTTGGAATGGCAGATATGTTTATCCGTAGCCAAATCATACAATCCAAAATCGACAACGGGGATTTTCATATTACGATTAAAGACATTACGGATGAAGAAGCGAAACTTATCGCTAAGCGTCCAGATGTAAAAGCCGCTGCACGTTACGGTGTCTTAAATTTTAAGGACGACAAGGGCTATACCATTTCAGACAAAAAATCAATCATTGTTGGTGCCGATGAAGAATTTGTCACACAATTACAGGTAGGACTGATTGACGAGGGTGGCTTTCCTCAAAATGATAATGAAGCCATGATTACTAAAAACGCAAGGGATAATTTGGGCTTGCAAGTTGGTGATAACATAACCGTAAAAAGACCCGGAGAAACAGAGCTTTCTTATCAGATTTCCGGCTTTTGCAATAATGCTTCTAAAACTATGAGTGAGGACGCTTATGGTATTTTTATAACGACTTCTGCTTTTCGGGAAATCGACGGTATGGGAAATAGTACAGCCCTTGCAGACCACAACATGATACTATTTGCCCAATTTGAAAAGATATACAATATTCAAAATGCAATCAGTAATCTAAAAGCGGATTGCAACCTTACAGATGAACAAATTACGGAAAATACAAATTTGATTGGGCTATTCGGGCAGAGTTCTAATTCATTTATGATACAGATTTATCTCTCTGCGTTTATTCTGTTCCTGCTCGTTTTATCTGCGGGCATTATGATGATTACAAGCAGCTTGAACAGTAATGTTGCTCAAAGAACAGAATTTTTCGGGCTAATGCGCTGCGTTGGAGCAACCCCGAAGCAAATTATGAAATTTGTCCGCAAGGAAGCCCTTAACTGGTGCCGTTTTGCTATTCCTGCTGGAATTATAACAGGAATTGTAATTATATGGATTTTATGTGCGCTTTTGCGTTTTCTAAGTCCGGGATTTTTTGCAACTATGCCGATATTTAGTATCAGTATACCGAGTATTGTCGCCGGAATTATCATTGGAATATTGACTGTACTGTTAGCGTCACGCTCTCCGGCAAAGAAAGCAGCAAAAGTTTCTCCATTGGCGGCAGTTTCGGGAAATGCTACCAACTTGCAGCCTGTCCGAACTGCGGCAAATACTAAGGTGTTCAAGGTTGAAACAGCACTTGGTGTTCATCATGCAAAAGCCAGTAAGAAGAACTTTATTTTAACAATAATGTCCTTTTCCCTTAGTGTTATCCTGTTCCTCTCCTTTTCTGTTGCGATTACATTTATGAACCATGTGTTGACACCACTGCAACCTTGGACTGCGGATATATCAATTATAAGCCCGGATAACACTTGCTCCATAGATAGGGCATTACTGGAACAATTACAGGAAAATCCTACGGTTAATCGCGCCTATGGCAGAATGTTTGCTTATGATGTTCCGATACGTATTCATGGTACGGATAAAACGAGTGACATTATCTCCTATGAAGAAAAACAATTTGACTGGGCAGACGAATATCTTTTGAACGGCTCTATACAAGCCGCATTGAACGAAGAAAATACCGGGCTAATTGTGTATGAGCCGCAAAGTGCTGTAAAAGTAGGCGATATTGTAAAAATAGATGTGCAAGGAATAACAACAGAGATTAAAATTGTTGGTATGCTCTCCGATTGTCCGTTCAATAACGCTGCTGACGTTGAAACAATTATTTGCTCCGAAAATACGTTTCAAAACATAACAGGACAGTCTGATTATACGATTATTGATATGCAGCTAAGGGAAAATGTAACAGATAGTGACGTAAATGAAATTCGTCATATGGTAGGAGCAGATGTTACTTTCTCTGATGAACGTATGGGAAACGAAAGCACAAGAGGAGCTTATTACTGTATGTGGCTGTTCCTTTATGGCTTTTTGACAGTGATTGCGTTCATCACAATTTTTAATATTATCAATAACATTTCATTAAGCGTTACGGCAAGAACCAAACAATATGGGGCGTTTCGTGCAATCGGTCTAAGTATGAAGCAGCTTACAAAAATGATAATCGCAGAAGCATTAACTTATACGATTTCTGGAACTGTTATAGGCACGATATTAGGGCTGATTTCTCACAAGCTCCTGTTTGGAATGATGATAAGTTATCATTGGGGCGACCCTTGGGTTATTCCTTGGGCGGAACTGGGGATTATTGTTTTGATTATGCTTTTCTCAATTATATTTGCAGTATACAGACCCAACAAAAGACTTCAAAAGATGTCTATTGTTGAAAATATCAGCGCACAATAGATTTTTTGATTTTACTTGCGGGCAGCTTCAAAAAACTGCCCGCTTCTTTTGAGGCAGCTTACAAATCAGTAAGCTAAAATTCATCTTATTGTAAGCTGATTTTGTTATCATGGAGAAAATAAAGTGAATATTAAATCTACCTGCCGGACGACGGTAAAGAAAAAAAGCTGTCGCAGAGCAGACATATTTTCATGCGCCTATTCTATTCCGGCGGCTTTGATTATCAGAGCCGCCGTTTCCTTTTATCTATTCACATAACTAACCTTTATCATGTAAAGGCATGGCGGTGTTAGGAGGTATCGCCATGTTCTTTTTTGCTTATTACGCCCTCTCTAATTTATACTGTTTAAAAAAAGCCTTACCCATTATGGGGGATATTCCGGCTGTATAGATGAACTGTTAAATCACTATCATACCTTTAATATTTCTTTTGCGCCTGTCTGCATTTTGCAGACAGGCGCATTTTGCATTTTCTCAAAAGTTTTATTGAGAAATTCCGCAAAATCTCCGACTATTCGGGGGTGCGCGGTTTTGAGGGTTTACGAAAGGGGACATTTCAAAACTCTACCGCTTTCGCGGCTGCGAAAGGGGGTGAGAACATGAACGAGCCTATTCGTACCCAATGGCAAATCCGTTGTGCTTTTAACGGCTTTTGCAAACAGGCGTTGAAGCGGGAAGCTATAAACGCCAGCAGGGACATTAGACGGCAGCAATTACGCGAGGTTACTTTTTCCGACCTATCGCCACAGGAAGAAAATCAGCTTTTTGTCTACGACCAGTATTTTGCTGATGATGAAGCAGAAAAATCTTTCGTTGTCGGCGGTAAGGAAATTACTGCGAAGCTGCTTGCCGAAGCCCTGCACAGTTTGCCGGAAGAAAAGCGCGAAGCTGTCCTGTTGTATTACTTTTTTGACATGAGTGAAACAGAAATTGCAAAGCTCTGCAACATTCCGAGAACAACAGTACGCTATCGCCGGGAAAGCTCTTTTGAGCTGTTAAAACGCTATTTGGAGGAAAGAGCCTATGACTGCACAGATTAGTAAATCAGAACAGGACGAACGCGGCTTGTTGCCTTCCCCGGTAATCATAGCCGCAACTAAGGGCGACCCGGAAGCTATGAACATTGTCGTACAGCATTACGAAAGTTACATAGCGTCCCTGTCTATGCGGAAGCTGCGCGACGAGCGCGGAAATATTTATTGGGGCATAGACGAGGACATACGCGACCGCTTGCGTTCGCGGCTTATGCGGGCTGTCCTTTCATTCAAGGTTTGAGATAACCACAAGCAGCGTCCCCCTTTCCGCTGCTTGTTGACTTGACCTTGCTTGCTCTTTGACAAAGAAAGCGACGCAAGATAACGGCGGCGCAGTATAGGGCAAATCAGATACTTTCGATATATGGGGAGCCATTGGGCTGATACGCGACGACGAAAGGAGGGACAAACCGAGCGAGAAATATCAGCGTTCCAAAGCAGATTTAGCAACTCTGCCGCTATAATCCATATATCGGTACAATGATACTTCCCTACCGCCATAGTCCGAGCGTTAGAAGCGTCGCAGACAATGGGTAGGGCTTCGGCAGACCGCCGGAGGGGTGCAAGTCCCATGAGGTTGCGCTGACAACCGTCTGATGAAAGCCCCCTTATAAATTGAGAGAAAGGGGACAAAACAAATGAGTAATGAAACACAGGTGCAGATACAAGACAAATTTTGTCTGACGATTGATGAAGCGTCTGCATACTTCAATATTGGCGAAAAGAAACTGAGAAAACTTGTTTCAGACAATTTGAACTCTGGTTTTATTATTCAAAACGGAGTAAAGTTTCTGATTAAAAGAAAAAAATTTGAAGAATTTTTGAATGATTTAACAGCATTTTAATATAGGACAATCAGTAGCCGTACCGGATAGGCAATACAAGCGTTTCCGCTTTTAGTGCTGCTTGATAAAAAGATAGAAAAAGGGCTTTGTTTATGATATAATTTAGCATATCGTGGCAAGGCTCTTTTTGTACGAAAGGAGCATAGACATGAGCGGAAAAAGACGGGATAACAAAAATCGTGTTCTCCGCAATGGAGAGAGCCAACGCCGGGACGGACGATATGCGTTCAAATATATTGATACAACAGGTAAACCGCAGTTTGTTTATAGTTGGAAATTGGAAAAGACCGATAAGACACCACAGGGAAAACGCGACGACCTTTCATTAAGAGAAAAAGAAAAGCAGATAATGAAAGCGATTGATGATGAAATTGTCCCGCGTGGTGGAGAAATGACTGTTTTGGAACTGGTAAAGAAATATCTTATGCAGAAAACGGGAGTGCGGCATAACACCGAAGCAAATTACAATTTTGTCGTCAATATTATTAAGAAAGAGGACTTTGGTAAAAAGCGGATAGATAAAGTGAAGCTGTCTGACGCAAAATGTTGGCTGATAAAGTTACAGCAGGACGGGCGCGGGTACAGTTCCATTCATTCTATCAGAGGTGTTGTAAGACCAGCTTTTCAAATGGCAGTAGATGATGATTTGATACGCAAAAATCCGTTTGAATTTCAACTTGCTACGGTTGTTGTGAATGACAGCGTAACAAGAGAAGCAATTACAAGAAAACAGGAACGGGCATTTCTTGAATTTGTGGCAAATGACAAGCACTTTTGCAGATATTATGAGGGAATTTTTATTCTATTCAAAACAGGACTTCGTATTTCAGAGTTTGTAGGATTGACGTTATCGGATTTGGATATGCAGAACAGAAAAATCAGCGTCAATCATCAGTTACAACGAAAACGGAATATGGAGTATGTAATTGAAGATACAAAAACTTCTTGTGGTACAAGAGAAATTCCTATGACAGATGAAGTGTATGAGTGCTTTCAGAATATTATTTCCGATAGAAAGAAGCCGAGAGTTGAGCCTATGGTAGACGGAAAGTGCGGCTTCCTGTACTTGGATAAAAATGATATGCCTATGGTAGCGTTGCATTGGGAGAAATATTTTCAACATATTTGCGAAAAGTACAATAGTATTTACAAAGTGCAAATGCCAAAGGTTACGCCACACGTTTGCAGACACACCTTTTGTTCTAATATGGCTAAAAGCGGCATGAACCCCAAAACATTACAATACCTCATGGGACATTCTGATATTAGCGTCACATTAAACACTTATACACATATAGGCTATGACGACGCAAAAGAGGAATTGAAACGGGTAGTAAATGGCGAGTAGTAAAATGAGTATTCAGCCCTTAATTTACTACTTTTTGTACTACTTTTGAGGTAAAAGAAGTGCTAATTTATGCTACGATATGCCATGAATGAGAGGAAATAGCAGACGGAAGAAAATGCCGATATATCAAGGAAATACAGTAAATTCAAGGAGTTTTACATAGATGATTAGAGTATTATTCGTTTGCCACGGAAACATCTGCCGCAGCCCCATGGCCCTCTACTACTTCCGCAGCCTGCTAAAGGAAAAAGGCCTGTCCGGGGTAATTCGGGCAGATTCTGCTGCTACGTCCACCGAAGAAATCGGTAATCCTGTACACCACGGAACCCGCGCCAAATTAAAGCAGGCCGGCATTCCCTGCGAGGGGCACCGCGCAAAACAGATGACAAGGGCAGATTATAAATCATTCGATTACCTGATTGGCATGGATAGCTGGAATATTCGCAACATGCAGCGTATTTCAGGCGGTGATCCTGACCACAAGATTTTTAAACTTATGGAATTCACTGGTTCCGGAAGGGATGTGGCCGACCCATGGTACACCGGTGACTTTGACACCACCTGGTCCGATGTGACGGAAGGCTGCGCTGCGCTGCTGGATTATATATTAGAGCGCATTTAAACACAGTCCTTCTCTACTGACAGCTTATACCATTGACCCGTTTGTCTCTATGACACGGCGGTACCAGTGAAAGCTGTCTTTTTTAATGCACTTAAGGCTTCCTGTGTCGTGTTCGCTTCTGTCCACATACATCCTTTCCCATGATGCTTTCTCTGCCTCCTGATCCATATCCTCAAATCACAGCAGAAATGTCATAATGGCAGCCCCGAAAAATGATATACTGATGCCGCCACCTCCTTTAGGCCCTTGCTTCTGGACCGCATCATAACTCCCGGTGTGTGTCCATCTTCCCTTCCTGTCCTTATGATAAACCGGCTCTCCCTCTTTACCCGTTTTTCGTTCTGTGCCGTCCATTTTCTTCATCATGTCATATACCGGACCCACCTCTGTCCCCACGGCAACCTGGAGCTGGCCGCTGCTTTCCACAACCGCTATCACGCCTTCTACCCGCTCTATCCTGCCGCGGTCAGCTTTTTCCGGCTCCCTTAATGTAAACCGGAGTCTGGTAAAACAGTGTGTCACTTCCTTAATATTCTCCGCTCCACCTTTGTGAGATAATATCTCATCAGATGTTTTTTGATAATTCATCCCCTGCTCCCTCCAAGATTCCATTATCTCTTCCATATTTATAATATGGCTGTCAGAAGCGTATTTCATCCAGCGATTTCATCCAGCTTATCCTGATGAGATTTTTCCTCTCGGAACACATGGACTTTCAGCGATGCACCATCTGTTTTAAGTGTTATGGCTCCTTTCCTTCCGGTCTCCAGAATCACAATCCCCTGTTCCTTTAAACGGGACATTGTCTCCGGCGACGGATGTCCATAGGCATTTTCCTTTCCATAGGAAACAACGGCTAATTGAATCCTCAACCGGTTCAGGAATACTTCCGATGAAGATGTCCCTGAACCATGATGGGCTGTTTTCAATATCTGCGCATGATTCAAATGTATATCCTGCAGGGTTTCGTCCTGTTCTGCCAGTCTGACCAGGCTGCGCTCCTGCCCTTCCCCCATATCGCCGGTAAACAACATATGAAATCCCTTATAATCTCCGCACAAAACCAGGGAGTGGCTGTTTCGGTCCTTTCCGCCAAAATCTTCACCGGCATACAGACAGGTAAGTGTCAGCTCCCCTGCTTCCACCCAGTCCGCGGTTTTCATATAAACCACATCTGCCCCTTCCCTCCGGGCCAGTACAGCCAGATTTTCATATACCTCCTCCCCCTTTCCCATCACAGGCAGCACCAGTGTTCCTATCCTGATGTCCTTTGATTCCTCTAACAGGTACACAAGACCATTTATATGGTCGCTGTCCCCATGGCTTACCACCGCGTAATCAATCCACGATATTCCCCGGCTTTTTAAATAAGGCTCCAGAACAATATTCCCCAGTTTTTTCTGACTGCTGCTGCCGCCGTCTATAAGCACCACCTTCTCGCCTGTCCTGAGCAGCAGACCGTCCCCCTGTCCCACATCCAGACAGACAACCTCCAGTCCTTTGACAGGACGTGGGACCAGTGCCAGAAAACTAAGTGCATAAATGCAAAAAAGGCATATTAATATCACTGGTTTCGAGTCAACTATACCGCGAAACGGAGCCCGAAGACAGCGGGAATGAGTTTTCAAATCGGCTCCGGTCCGTCTCCTGATGCAAACCAGCATAACAGCTGTTCCCATCCCGCATATGCCAAAATACAACACCAACACGCCCGGAGATGGACGCCCCAGCACCAGGCTGTAACCGGGCAGCCCTTCCACAAATTTACACAGCAGCTCATAGAACCTTAAAATATAATGTCCGGCTCCCACTGCCGCCACTCCGCCCTGAATCCAAACACCTCCCAGTACAATCCCCAGAATACCGGAATACATTAATATGGAAACAAGGGGTATAACCAAAAGATTTAAAAAAATAACATAAAGAGGATGCTGAAAATAGTGATACAGCACAATAGGGGTGAGTATGATTTGTACGCATAAACTGATAAGGAGCGTCTTTTCCCATGCCCGTTCCAATTTAAGGAAGGACTGCATCCAGCCTCCTAATCCGCTGATTGCCAGAACCGCCCCAAAGGACAGTTCAAATCCGCTGTGGTACAACAGATAAGGCTGTCTGTACAGAAGAATTAAGGCTGCAGCTCCCAATGCCGACAGGGTGTCGTAGCTTCTTCCTTTGACCGCCGCCAGCCACAGGCACAATATCATGATAACTGCCCTTATAGCGGAGCCGGAACTTCCTGTCATTATTCCATAGCTGATAACAAGAGCAGATGATATCATCCCAGCCCGGCCATAACCGGCTCCGGCCCGGCGAATCATCAGATAGAGCCCTCCGCCGATAATAGCCAGATGCTGCCCCGTCTGAACATCTACCCTGTCAATAATATGAAGAAACTCTTGATTTTTACGAAATGCAACCGGAATTTTACCCCCATAGATTTAGGGGGACAAGGGGGATACCTCTGAACCACTTTTTATCCCCCTTGAAATCTTTCAGAATAAGTAGAAATGTTCTTCTAATTTTTACTTATCAATTTCTTACCCGCTTCAACCAATGGCTTTCTAAACTTTACCGTTAGTCCCGCCACAACTGCAACCGAACCTAAAACCTGCAAAGTATATGTCTTGTGCTTATCCTCTTGTCTCTCGTAAAAACTCTTATTCTCTGTATCCTTCGCATACCGTTCTTTTTTCATCTCTGCCATTCTGTCACGGATAGCTTGGCGCTCCGTTTCACTTTCAGCCCTCGCCATATTATCCTTCAAGATAGCATATTCTGTTTCATCAGCTTTAAGTAGCTTTTCTAAATAGCCATCATTAGACTGAATGACTGCTGTGCCAAATTCTTTTTCATTATTCATAGCATTGATAGCGGTATCTTTATATAATGTGATTTTCCTAAGCAGCGTTTCACTTTTTCCATTTTTCTTCCTAAGTTCATTCATTCCAAAGCACCTCCCCTAATGTTTTACTCATCTTCCTCATCTTCTAATTTTTCTACCTTAATGTCTTCATAATTATATGCACCAACAGGATACTCCCATATTGAACCATATACATGAAATTGCTTGCCACAGGCATCGCAATAGCAGTCTTCCCAGTTAAAACTATAGGTTATCTGCGGCCCCATCTGACGCTCTTCTGAAAAGCTGTCACAATCATCCTCAAAATCCATCACATTGCTCGCTCCGCAATACGGACACTCGATAGCCCTTTTCAGGCTTATATGATCCATTCCCCAATCTTCATAATCGCCATTGTCTTCCGGCACAGTCTCAACCAATCTGACTTTATTATAATAATCCTGCAACGCCTGCCGGAAAATATCTGACTTCTGCATTCCCGTCAGCTCGCTTGCGTAGTTTAGCATTTGATCCTCTACGCTATTCAAACGTACCCTATACTGCCTGTCCCGGCTATCTTCTTTCTTTGGTCTGCCCTTCATAACATAGCACCGCCTTTCAGTTTTTGGATATCCGATAAATACATTATATTTGGATATCCAGAAAATGTCAATATCCGGATATCCAAAAAATCAAAAAAAGTGCAATCAGCATACCAACATATACTGACCGCACTACTTTTCTTTTAATAACTCATCATAGGTTGTTTCCAAAACATCCCGTATCCCTCTAAGCTGTGATGCCTGTATATGCTGAATCCCCCTTTCAATCTTTACAAGGGTTTCCCGTGTCATCGTAACATCTATCAACTGCAGCCGCCGTACCAACTCCGTCTGCCCCATTCCTTTGCTCTTCCGGATACTTCTTATATTCTGGCCTATATTGATGCAGCTATCCTGTTTGATTTTCTGCTCCATAGGCATACCTCTTTTATAGTGAACTGAAACCAGTCCTTTTGTTTTAGTCTAAACTTTCCCCATGATATAATGGGACTGAAACAAGTCCACTTTTGAGATATTTAGTATACACATATCGGTTCCCTCCTTTTTACTGGTCGGAAAGGAGGTGATTACCATGAATCAGAATATAGGCATTGACCATAAACAGATCGGAAACCGTATAAAAGAGGTTCGGGAACAAAACGACTACTCACAGGCCAAACTTGCGGAAGAAACCGATCTGTCCGTATCCTACATCAGCCATATCGAAAATGCCAAGCGGAAAGCAAGCCTTGAATCTATCGTCCGCATTGTAAATGTACTTGGAATTACTGTGGATGAATTATTGGCAGGCGTTCAGCTACATAATCCTACGGATTATCAGACCGACATTGATCTGTTAATGGCAGAATGTTCTCCTGATGAGAAGCGTTTTATCTTTGAGCTGGTAAAAACGAGTATTGACATCATGCGTAGAAATGAATGGCACATTGCCAAAGAAACATCTAATCATTAACAGCGTAACTATTTTTACACAAATTTTTCTGTCATGGAATAGACTATGCGGATATATCAGTCCTCATAGTCTATTTTATTTTCTTATGAAAATTTTATAATAAACCACAACAGATTACTCAAAGGCGGTTTTACGATGAATGAAAATGAACAACGTGCCAGTACCGTTTCCGACCAAAAATCCAAAATCAGAGAACGGTACAAAGGCATTAGCATAGATGAACTTGATGTGATTCCTGCTTTACCGCAGGAAGATATATTTGCAACAGAAAAAGAACAACGGGTTGCCGTATATGCACGGGTTTCAACAGACGATCCACGGCAGACTTCTTCTTACGAGTTACAAAAAAATCATTATCACGATGTAATAAGTCGGAGTCCTAATTGGCGGCTTATTGAAATTTATGCTGATGAAGGTATTTCCGGCACTTCACTACAACACCGTGACGCCTTCAAGCGTATGATAAACGACTGCAGGAATGGCAGCATCGATTTGATCGTTACGAAAAGCGTATCCCGTTTTGCCCGGAATGTAGTAGACTGCATCGGATATGTCCGTGACCTGCTTGCACTCCCGCATCCTGTAGGAGTTTACTTTGAGACTGAAAGGCTAAATACCTTCGATCCGAAATGTGAAATGATCCTCTCCTTCATGGCTACGCTCGCCCAAGAAGAAAGCCATACAAAAAGTGAGATCATGAATGCTTCTATAGAGATGCGTTTCCGAAGAGGAATTTTTCTGACCCCCATCCTTCTCGGTTATGACCATGACGAAGAAGGCAATTTAATTATCAACGAACACGAAGCTAAAATTGTGAAATTGATATTTATGATGTACCTAAACGGCTGCACCTGTCAGGAGATTGCGGACACCCTTACATCACTCGGCTGCAAAACCAAAAAAGGGAATACCGTATGGTCACCCGGCTCTATCCTGCAGATACTTCAGAATGAAAGGCACTGTGGAGATGTGTTGGCACGGAAAACATTTACTCCAAATTACTTAAACCACAAATCAAAAAAGAATAACCGGGATAGAAACCAATACCGTAAGGAGAACCACCATGAAGCAATTATCTCCCGTGATGATTTTATTGCCGTGCAAAGGCTTATCAGCAATGCAAAATATGGCAACAAAGGGATTTTGCCCGAACTGAAGGTAATGAAAGATGGCGTGCTGAAGGGTTTTGTATCAATCAATCCCCGTTGGGCAGGATTTAAGGAGTGCGATTATATTGCTGCTTCCCGGAGCGTCTATGATAAGGTAGAAGAAATTATGCCCAAATCTTCTACCGTGGAAGCCGAATCCGGCACGTTTGACCTGCGCGGTTATGAAATTGCCAGATCGCAGTTTTTTGATAATACAGACCGCATCTCCGTCACATTTACCGCCAGCGATGTCCGTTTCTCAGCATCGGCTATAAAGAAAATCAGCAGTGCCTATGTTGAACTGCTCGTACACCCCGAAAAACTGCTTTTTGCTGTTAGACCATCAAATAATGACCAGCGCAACGCCATGTTATGGACAAAAAAGCGGAATGGAATTCCTCATCCACGGGTAATCAGTGGTACAGCATTCCTGCCCTCCCTTTTTTCCCTGTTCGGTTGGAAAAAGGACTGCAAATACCGCATCATTGGTGTAAAGCGCGGACAGGATACAGAATGCATCCTTCTGTTTAATCTGAAGGAAACGGAAATATTCATTCCAAATGATGTCTTACAGGAACAAACTTCTGAGACGCCGAAAACAAATCTGCGCCCTTTTACAGATAATATCAAGCGGAACATTATGGCATATCCGCCTGATTGGGTTGATACCTTCGGCAGCAATTTTTACAGCCACGCTCAGGCACAGGAACTTGCCGGATTTGGCAAAAATTCTTCGTGGAATATTTCTGAACAGGCCGTTCCATATAAAGATTCTGAACTGCAGGTCACAAGCCGGACGGAAAGAGACAAGAATATAGAACAAATTATGTCCGACATGAAGGAGGAACCCTATGAATGAAGAAACAGCAACCCCTACTTCCAATTCCAAAAGGGAAATACCAATTGTTGAAGATGATGCTTTCAGCTATGAAGGCTATCAAATTGTACGTGGGGAGTTTTTTGCCCATACTTATGAGCCATCATTTACATTTAACGCAAACAAAGTATCCGTCAATACTGCCTGTATCAAAAAACTTCCAGATACTGACTATGTGCAGATTCTTGTAAATTCCGTGGAGAAAAAGCTGGCGGTCAGGCCATGCCTTGAAGATGAGAAGGATGCCATGCGTTGGTGTTCTGCAACTGAAAAACGCTCTCCCCGGCAGATAAGCTGCCGAATATTCTTCGGGAAAGTCATCTCGCTTATGGATTGGAATCCCCACTACCGATATAAGCTGCTTGGAAAACTCATACGCTCCAACAATGAGCTGCTTTTTGTGTTCGACCTGACCACCCCGGAGATATTTGTCCGCACCCTTAAAGACGATGGCAAAATGAAATCATCACGCACGCCAATCTACCCTGCGGAATGGCAGAATCAATTTGGCGTTCCCGTTGAGGAACATCAAAACAATATGCAGATTAATATTTTTGACGGTTTTGCCGTATTCGGCATTTCCGATGAATCTCCTGCAGCTCCGTCAAATCCTATAAAACCAAAGGAGGCCCTAACCTATGAATAGTCAACAGCCAACGCTTTGTATCGATTTAAAGAAAAACCGTATCCGAATCCATAAATGTACCCTACATATGCTTGGTGATCCAGAATACATACAGATCCTCGTCAACCCCGACAGGCATATGCTTGCATTGCGTAAAAGCAAGCGAACTGACCATGCTGCCCACCGCATCATCATTAGTTCCTTGAATTCCAGATATTATTACGAACTATACAGCCTTACTTTTCTGCAGAAGCTCCGCAAAACGAATGACGGCTTGGAAAATAACCAGTGTTACCGTATTTACGGGGAATTCAGCCCCAAGGAAGGCATTGCCCACTTTTCCATGAATGACTGCGTTCCTGTTGATGATAATGAAAAAGAAGAGGTACCGTTATGAATGATCTTCCAAACTTTACAGAAAATAGAGAATTTGAATTTCTGATCCAGCCACGGACTGAAAGTTATACGGACGAACTGGCTGAAGATATTGTTGACCACGGCTGCATTGTTCCTATCGAAGTATGGGAAAACTATATTATAGATGGGCATCTCCGTTATGATATCTGCAGGAAATGGGAAGTACCATTTCAAATTAAAATGCTTCCTTTCCGCAATGAAAATGAAGCCTTCTCCTATCTGTGCAGCCAACAGCTTAAGCGTGCCGACCTCACGAGAGAATACCAGCGTTACCTTCTTGGCCGGCAGTTCCGTGCCGACATGGAGATTGCCACTCACAGATATATGGAAGAACACCCCGAACATGAATTAAACTCATACGGGCAGGTGTCTCAAAAATATGTAAAGAAATATGAAGTTGCCGAAAAGGTCGGTGTGAAGCATAACCTCTGCTCCACCACCATCATAAAATATGATGTCTACGCACGCTCCTTAGATGAGATCCGTTCCATAGAACCGGATGTCGTTTTAAAAATCCTTAGTGGGGAACTGCGCGTTTCCCATGAAAATATGATCGAGCTTGCAAGGCTGCCACGGGAAGATATCCGTGGGCTGAAACAGCTCCTTGCCGAAACTGGCATTGACAGAATAGGATACTCTCAGTTACGTCACGAGCTGCAGTGGAAACGGATACCAACAGGGCAGCCATGCCCAAGAACAATCCGGCAACGCCGAAAAGACAGCGAGGCAAAAATAAAACAGATGCCAACGCACGATCCAAACGCTGAATTATCCAGTCTCGGCTATACCGTCCCGTCTTGGATCAAGATTATAAACCGCAGTATTGACCTTACTGATTTTCCATCCACATCCCAAGCAGCGAGGAATAACTTGAAAATCCCGCTTGTAAACCTTGCCCGGAAAATCGAAAAATTATTAGCATTATTGGAGGAAAACTACAATGGCAGATGATACATATACGATGGAGCAGACTGACCTTTCAGCCTTTGTCCCGAAAGTCCACTTTGAACAGATTCCCATTAAAAACCTGCTGTCAAACCAAGATTATCAGCGGAACCTTTCCCAACACCATGTGGAAAGAGCCGCCGCCAACTTTGATCTATACCAAGTTAATCCTGTCAAAGTCAGCCGGAGGGATGGCATCAACTATGTTTTTAATGGGCAGCACACAATTGAAATTATTGCCCTCGTTTCCGGCTCGCGGGAAACGCCTGTATGGTGCATGGTCTATGATGACCTTGTTTATGAACATGAGGCGGACATTTTCGCCAACCAGATGAAATATGTAAAGCCCCTGCTGCCCTATGAAACATTTATGGCAAATATTGAAGCTGGCAATGATAAACAGCTCATTATCCGCGATCTGGTGGAATCCTATGACCTTACCATTACTTCCACCACCGCCCCCGGCGGCATCTGTGCCGTGGCCACTCTGGAAAACATCTATGATAAATACGGATACCATATGCTTGACCGTGTCATCCGGCTTATTGTTGCGACTTGGGAAGGCGCCACGCTTTCCTTTTCTGCAAATATGATGAATGGACTTGCCCGGCTCCTGAACGCCTATGGCGATGATATAAAAGATGATATATTCAAAGAAAAATTGGGGCGGCTCTCTACCAAGCAGATGTGCCGGGAAGCCAAAGACAGGCGTGCAGGCTCCCTCGGATTTGCAGAAGCCATGCTCCTGTACTACAATAAGAAAAGCCGCAGCCCGTTAAAATGGGAGAAACTCTACACCCACAAAACTGCAAGGAAAAGAGCTTTACCGGAAACCTCTGATGAAGAAGAATCCGAAACAGCTCCCGAAGAAGCAAAACAGCTCAATATATTTGATGCGGAGGATAAGGTTTCCGAATAATCCATTATACGGAAACCTTGACCTTACTCCCTTCCATAAAGATGAATTCATATTTTTTTGCCCCTAAGATGGTTATCTCTTGGATAACAAGCTGTGCCATTTCAGGGACAAACTGTTTTAGCGGTTCTTTTTCCGTAATCTCCATCATTTGCCCCGCCCGTATTTTTTCAAGCGGAGTGCCATTTTCTTCCTGTTCCTTCCATCTGGTAATATATTTCTCCCGATTCCCACACAGCTTGTTGAAAGCCTTGATAAAACCTTTTTCCAAATCGGCATTATTTACATAGGCATTTTTACAAATGACCTTCCCGTCTTTGCGATGGTTTTTACACTGCCACTGTACCACATCTCTGGATTTCCAAGAATGTCTTGTATATAAATGGCCGCATTCTCCACAGAAAGCCCTCATTGAGAATGGCATATACTCTGTCCCATAGCTGTAATGGTCAAGCCCATGCAATGCCATAAATTTCTCTCTCCGTTCCAGTTCTTCCTGCACCGCATTCCACGTTTCCTTATCAATGATCCCCTCGTGGCTGTCTTTTACATAAACCTGCGTAATCTCACCATTATTTTTTACTTGGCGTTTCGTAAGAAAGTCTGCCGTATAAGTCTTTTGGAGAAGCGCATCACCCATATGCTTCTCCTGCTTTAAGATGCCGACCACCGTGGAAGGATACCACTTCGTCTGCCCCAAACATCCCGGCACCCCTTCGTCTTCTAATCCTTTCGCAATCTGTGCCGGATTCATCCCCCACAGAAATTCATTATAAATCCGCCTGACCGTGGCTGCCTGTTCTTCGTTAATTATAAGTTTTCCATTCTCGTCCTTGTCATATCCCAAGAACTTATAGGTATTTAAATGCAGTTCACCATTCTTGAATTTAGTCCGGATGCCCCATTTGCAGTTTTCGGAAATATTCCTCGACTCATCCTGTGCAAGAGAGCTTAAAATGGTAAACAGAAGCTCCCCCGTAGAATCCAACGTATTGATATGCTCTTTTTCAAAAATAATACCGATATTTAAGTTCTTCAGTTTCCTCGAATACATAAGACAGTCCTGCGTATTTCTTGCAAATCGGCTGATGGATTTCGTAATGACAAGGTCAATTTTTCCTGTCTCACAATCTGCAATCATTTTTCTGAATTGCTGTCTTTTCTTCGTATTCGTGCCGGATATGCCTTCATCGGCGTATATGCCAGCCATTTCATAATTGGCGTGTTCGTTGATATATTTTGTATAGTATTCCACCTGTGCTTCAAAACTGTGGAGCTGGTCTTCCTGATCGGTTGATACACGGCAGTATGCTGCCACCCTCAGTTTTTTCTCCTGCGGAATATCTTTATTCGCTTTTTGTCGGCTTCGTGCCGGAATAACTGTAACGCTTCTTGCCATTCCTGTCTACCTTCCCTTCAATATAAATATCACCTTTAATGCTTCCCCAAGCCCGGATAACCGAATCCGGAACCCTTACACCCGTGCAGGATTCTTTCCCCTGCCGCTTATTCCTATTGCAAATCCAGAATACCTTTTTATTCTTGGGATTATAGTGCCTTACTAATCGGCTGCCACATAATCTACAGAATAACTGGTTTTTATACGGATAATTTTCTTCTGTATTATCGGGTACAAGTTTCCCCAGAATTTTCTTCTTATATCTCCGCTTCCAAGAAGACTCCTTTAGATAAGTAAATTCTTTTATACCTTTATTGGTCGGCTTTTCTCCAATATACATATTTTCCTCAAATCTCCATGCTTCCCTCAGCACTCCATCCGGGATATTGACGCCTTCGCAGAATTCCTTTCCAAACCGCCTTGTCCCCGTGCATCCCCAATTCAGCCTGTTTCCCTTGCTGTAGATCCGCTTCTGGAGCGGATGTCCGCACTTAGCGCAGAAAATCTTATTCATATATGGATAATTTTCTTCTGTAAAATCTTTAATAACCGAAGCTGTAGCAAGGTACTCCCTTTTCTTTCCAATCGCCTCCTGCGCCTTCTGCCACAATGATTCTGAAACAATCGCTTTATGGTCATTTTCAATATACCACGCATCCACCTCCCCACGGTTTCTTACCAGTTTCCGTTCTTCGTTCACATAATGCTTGTGCATAATGTAATCCCCTTTGTAAATCTCATTTTCGAGAATGCGTATTACTGCGGAATCGATCCACTTTGCGCCGCCGACAGTCAAGACCCCCTTATCATTCAAAAAACGCTTAATCGCTGCCGGAGTGTATCCATCCGCCGCCATCTGGAACATCTTCTTAACCCATACCATCTCTTTTTCATCCGGTACATAATTTCCGTCATCATCTTTTGTATATCCGAAAGAGCGTTCCAGATACTGTACTGGAATCCCTTGCTCATATTTTCTGCGGTATACCATCTTTGCTCCTTCGCTTCCGCTTTCACTCTCTGCCTGTGCAAAAGCCGCAAGGATAGTCAGCATAAGCTCCCCTTCTCCCGAAAGGGTATTGATATTCTGAAGTTCAAAAAAAACACCGACATTACGCTCCTTCAGCTCCCTTGTAGCTTCCAGAACGATAGCGGTGTTCCTTGCAAACCTTGATACCGATTTCGTCATAATCAAATCTATTTTTCCTGCCCTCGCATCAGCAAGCATGGACTGGAAACCGGGACGCTTATCCTTAAATCCCGATATGGCAAAGTCACTGTAAACGCCAACATACTCATAAGCAGGATTGGCTTTGATGACTTTCTCATAATGCTGCATCTGGTTTTCCAGCGAATTTTCCTGTTCATCCGCATCCGTAGATACCCTACAGTAAGCACATACTCTTAATTTTCTTTCCTGCGTCTGGCGTCCTTCTCTTATTTCAATCTTCACGGCTTCTCCTCCTTCCGTTTGGTTGTGTCTATCTATCACTCTAAACGCCAAGAATAGCAAGTCTTTTCTGCCAGACCTTTCATCTTTCTTTCCTTGGCAGAAGGCAGAAAAAATAAAGGCTGACAGCCCCTAAAACCGCCAGCCTTCCGCTTAACATTTCTCTACATAATCGAGCGAAATCCAGCCGATTCCGCTTTTTAATCTGCCCCATCTGGAAGCCCCTTTTCCCTCTGCTTCTTCCACAATAGTATAAACACCGACAGGGATATACTTCACACGGGCACAATCCGTCCCCGGTCCTTTGCGGATGTTGAGGTCAGAAATCTTAATCCTTACCATATAAGGAAATTTCTCAGCCGCCTTTTCCGGGTAAATAGCTGTCCCACTCTCATCAAAAACAAAATATCCTTTGTTGGAATCAGCACACTTCTTTGCATTTTCCAAGCTGTGGAATGCGCCTTTCTGAGAAGATTTGTCAGCCCATGCCTTCCTGACACGGTACCAGACTTCGGTTTCCTCTGCCGTATCATACTGTGTCAGATTCCAGCGTTCAATAATGGAGCAGAGCTTTTCCACATAATCCGGGGAAGTCGCATATCCGCCATCCTTGATGATCCGCGCTGCTTTCCTGTAATCCGTACAGCCCTTCAGGCCGTCATACCGCAGCCTGCTGCCATTTTTCGCTCCAAGCAGGTATGCGGAATGGTCTGCAATGGACTTTTCTACGGACGGGTATTTACGGAAATCTGCGGTTACCGTCACATAAGCACCGTTCTCATATTCCTGCGTTTTCTTTGTGTAGACGGAGATGCCGTCCCATGCAGATCCGCCCCATGTGTTGCCGGAGAGGGATTTCTTCATGCCGAACACATTATTGGCATTCTGCGCCAGTTCACTTTTTCCATAGCCGGATTCCAGAATAAACTGTGCAAAAGAAACGCTGGCAAGGATGCCGCTCTGCTTCATATCTGCAGTAAATAAGGCTCCTGCTTTTGCGATTATTTCCTTTTCGGAAAGCCCCGCAAATACAGAAGCCTGTGTGCCTGTGGGAATGTCCGCACTGCCATCCATTGCGGCTTTTACTGCCTTGCGGAATTCGTCCATTGTATATCCCATCTGAAGCTGTCCCCACAAATGCTCCGGGTCTCCGTGGTTACTCGCCACTCCCCGGCTGTGTCCTTCCCTGTGAGAAATAATTACCCCGTCCGCCAGCGGATTAAGGCTGAACTTTTTACAGAGCATGGCGAACAGCCCCACCGCCGCTTCATAGGTACGTTTTGCCGCTGCTTTCGCCGCAGCGGTATCGGAACAGGTAAAGTTTGCACCAGATGTGTACTTAATACACGCAGGTTCGCACATCTCCACCCCGATATGGGTATCATTCGCCGCTCCCCCGCAGTGCCATCCACGGTGATCCCACGGAAGCGTCTGGTAAACGGTCCCGTCTATTCCGTCAATGAAGCCATGTACACAGGCGCTTGTAAAGTCCGCCTTGTTCCAACTGCTGATAAATGCGGATGCCCGTGGCTGCGGGCATCCCACGGAATGGAGCATCAGCCCCTTTACCGTGATCTTCCTCCCTGCTGTATAGCAGGGATTCCTTGTCAGAATGCTTTCCACCAATTTCATCTTCACTCATCCCCCTTCTCTGCCCGGTCATGGAGCTGCTCCAGCACCGCTTTCATCTGCTCCGGGATGGGAAGCCCCAGATGCGCCGCATTCTCCAGAAGGCTTACACCTTCATTGGAAATATAGAAAAAGATAACGGCAGTACGCAGCACGCTCCCCGTCCCGATGACCTGCACATCAAGGATGTTAGCAATGCCGACAAGCAGAAAGATCAGTACCTTCCTGCAGATCCCCTTAAATCCCACCTCGCTGGACAGCTTCTTATCCGCCACCGCGCACATCACACCCGTGATGTAATCCACAGCCGCAAATACCACAAGGGCAACCAGCAGGCCGTCACAGCCACCCAAGAAGTAGCCGAGCCACCCTCCGATGGCTGCAAAAATGAGTTGGATCGTGTTCCAGAATTCTTTCATAGCGAACCCTCCTTAAAATGATTTTTTTGTATGAAAAAAGCGGCTGTCCCTGAAACAACCGCTGATTCCCAAGTAAAAGCAATGTCTTTTTACACAATGTTTCCTTCTTATCTTTGTTGGATTTATGCCCCTGTTCCGCTTGCTATTTCCTGCGTTTAGAGTGATTAATAACACTACCAGAAACGCCGCCCAAGAGACGGCACAGAAAGGAGACATTTTATGCAGACAAAAAACTTAAAAGTAGCTTACACCAGCCGCCAGACGAAATCCTCTTATACTTCCGTCCCGAAAATACAGATGGAAGGGAAATGGCTTGAGGAACTTGGATTTGCCATCGGCACACTCCTCAAGGTAGAATTTGAGGAAGGCTCCATCCGCATCCGCCCCCTGACGGAAGAAGAAGCGGCAGAACGCAGACAGCAGGAGCTGAAAGCGGAGCTTGACCGCAAATCTGCGGAACTGAAACAGGTACAGCTCGGCCTTGCTGCCGCCTATGCCGGCCTTTCCCCGGAACTCTCCCAAGTTGCAGAATCCAAATCCCCGTATTCTCCTTCCGGCAGGAAGTCCAAAAAGTCTGAAAAAATCAAATAACCGCCGCCATATCACTCTGGCACCTTCCAATTTTGCAGGGGATACCTCTCCCCTGCTTTTTATGCTTCCTCCGTCAGTGTATAAGTGATTTTCATCGTCTTATCGACCGTTTTGATCACCGCCGAGGAAAGGTTGTTGATGGAAGCAAGGTACGGCGTCAGCAGGTACGCTGTGCGGTATTCATTCCCATAGCTGCCTCCCCATCCGAACAGGAAATGCTTGTACTGGAACAGCGGCGTTGCCGCATCATTCAGCCTTGCGCTCCCTTGCGTATGGATAACTGCATCCGCCGAAGTAATCTGGAAATCCCCGGCTACAATCAGATCCCCTACCAGAGTCATATACACTTCACAGGAGCCAGTCTCGCATAACGGCTTCCATTTGGATGTAAAGCCGAATTCAATCAGCGTAACATCCGCCTGATTGGAAAGGTTAATCTTGTAAATGCCCTTCTTATTATAAGCGGGAACATACAGATACCCGTTCCTCACACAGCATTTGACTACCCGCTCCGGATAAGTGGTATTCCCGTCCCGGTTCCCCACATCCATCAGCTTTGCATTGGACAGCGTCCACTCCCCTTCCATAAAGGAATAATCCGTTTTGGAAATTTTAATCCACACCATCGTGGCGCTGCCGGAGGAATTCCCTTCATTGGAAAAGCCATACCAGTACCCGTCCCTTCCATCCATGAATTCCCCATAAAGCGTATAATCCCCAAGGAAATGGAAGGTCTGCGTGGTCAGCACTTTATCCTCCAGAACCGTATAGGTTGAATCATCCAGTTTCTCATTCAGCCCGATGCTAAAAACAGGAATCCGGATTTTCTTGATCTGCACGCTGGAATTTTCCGAGGTAATGGAATACAGGATATTATTCTCAAAATCCACCTCCACCGTCTCAAACAGCACCATCTGCCTTGCCTTTGGGATATCCCCGATATCCGCAGCTTTCAGCAGGAGGAACGTGCTGGCATCCCCCGCAAGGCTCCCATATCCGTTTTCCCCTCCTTTGGCGCTCGTCAGGGCGATTGCCGCTATCGTCCCGTTCCCTTGGCTCGGCGTAAATTCCCATACAAATTTGTACCCGTTCTCCAGCGCCTTGCTCTCCGTCGTGTTCAGGCTTCCCCGTGCCGTATTCGTTGTTGCATTGACATTGTTGGAAGCATAGGCAACAGGAAGGTTATCTGACAGGGCGTAAATATTGTCCGCATCCTCTTCCAGAGTTTTGGAGAAAAGAAGGATGCCCCCGATCATGTTCGGGCAGATCGGGAGCAAGCTCCCATTCCACAATACGGCATCATCATACTCCCCCGTGGCTTGGTAAAAAATCCCCATCGGGTTTAAGCCGAGAATGTTATTGACTGCATTCGTTACCATATTTTCTTCTGTGATGGTTTCTGTCTCAGAGGTATTCACATCCGTCAGTTCCACAACCATCATCCCTTTTAATTTCATTTCAGACCTCCTGTCCCATGACCACCGGGCGGCAGAACGCGCCGATGGCATATTTTCCTGCCACATGGTCGCTGTAGCTTCTCTGTACCAGCTCCATTGTTTCCATCTTCACGGTTTCCCCATAACCTCTCGCCTGAATGCATCCGCCGATCATAAACCTTGCCGCTGTCTCTTCTATATTGATCTTGCCGTCCCAAGCCGCTGCCGCCGCCATTGCCTGACCGCTGACTGCGGCAATGCAGCCCCCGGTATCCACGCTGCCCGTCCCATTCGCTATCCGCAGATATACTTCAAAGGTGTTCGTGATATTCGGGATGACATTGTCAATCGGATAATAGAGGGAAAAAGTATGCTTCCCGCTGTGCCAAGTTTCCGCCGGATGGTGGAGCAGTATCTCCTCATCATTGAATACGAAGGTCACAATGGCTTCCGCCATGCCGTCTTCCTTCCAAGTAACCGGAAGCTCCACCTCAACGGTAATGCCATCCTCTCCTGTTCCGGTGCTGCTGGATTCATCCGTGTCTCCCGTTACCGCATCTCCGGCTCCTGCAGTCCCATCTGCATTGGCCGGGATTACGATGCTTCCCTTTGCGCTTGCTTCCCGGTCATCCTGTACCGCTGCCACATCCACAATGACCTGCCCGAAAAACTGTACATGGGTTTCCTCCGATGATGCAAATTCGATGCTGATAATCCGCACGTCACTGTCAGCGATTGTATAAGCAGACGCATTCGTAAACGTGTGTATGCCGATTTTTCCCGCTTCAATCTGGTTCAGCAGCCCGGAAATGTTCTTGTCATTCTTGCTCTTGGCCTGTGCAAGCCGGGGATTCTTTCCTACGCACCGGATGGACTGTCTTCCACCGATACGGTGTTCGATGGATGTAATGCAGGCAGTCTGCGTCCCGTCTGCCTGACCGCCGGAAAAAGTCAGCACATCCCCTAAGTCCAGCGCCGGGTTCCCTATCGTGGACGTATCAAACGGGACATAAGATATAACAGACAGGTCTGTTAAAATATTTTCACAGAGCGTCCGCCGTGTTTCCTCAAGGCCGAACTGCAGGAGCGGGTTGACGCCAAGATTCATGGTCAGCCCGTCATCCGTTTCCAGCGCATAATATTCCGCCGTCTGCGTCCTCAGATTCGTGGAACTGACCGCCGTATACCTCGTAATAAAATCAGAGAAGCTGCTGGAAAACCGATGCCTTCCTTTTATCTCCAATACCGGGACCGTACCGTATTTGCGAAGCTCAAGGCGTCCCTCCCTGTTGATGCAGAAAAAACCGCCCAACACCTGCGCAACAAAATACAAAACATCCCGGTACGTTTCAATATCATTTTCCGGGTAGATGGAAAGAAGCTCCGCCCCATTCGGCATCGCTTCAATCTCTTCTTTGGTATGTGCCAGTTCCACATTGCAGGCCCCACAGCACAGTTCCAGAAAAGCATAGGCATTTCCCACGGTTTCAAACCCGTTAAAGCTCTTCTCAAACCGGAGCATATAATCATATGCTTTCAGTTCCAGTGTTTTCAGATGCCTGTTTGCTTCGCTGATTTCAAAAATGCCCATCGGGATTTCCTCAAAGATCCCGTCCGGCAGCCGGAAATGACAGGACAGCTCCACCTTCGCATCTTCCAGCGTATAACGGTCAATCTGTGAAAAGAGCGTGATCCCCATCTCTGACGCATACACCGTCCCGATTTCCAGCTCCGTGCTTCCGCAGCACTGCGCCGTGATATACCCGCTTCCCTTCACGATATCACGGTACCCGAAAGGATATTCTTTTCCTGCTTTTGTTGTAATTTTCCCCGTCCAGTAATATTCTCTGGTGTTCTCCTGCACCGCCTGCAGGAATGCCTCGCTTACCGGGTACATGAAAACACCCCTTTCCGCTATAATTCGTTCAGCGTAAATGACACCGTCCACAGCCCTTTCTTAGAAGTATCCTTATAAAGTTTTGCTTTGAATCCTGTCACATACATCTCTGTTTCCTTAAGTGCAAGCTCCTCCGTATCAAAATACTGGACGGCAATCTTTTCCTGCTTGGAAAACGCCGTCAGCCGCGCAAGCCATACGGCGCTGACAGAAAAAGACACTGCAATCGTAACCACTCCCGTCCTTACCACGTCCCTCTGCGTTGTCCCGGCTTCCGTCTCCCCACCGGAATCCGCCTCCACATCGGTAAGGCCAAGATCATACGAATCGGGGAGCGGAAGGTCGGTACCTTCCATTTTTAGATACTGCACAAACGCCATTTTCTATCTCCCTCCGCTCCTTAAATTTGTCCTCTGCTGCGCGCTTACCACAATCTCATCCAGCATCGCACTGCCAAGATAAACAGGAATGACGATGTCCCCACCATGCCCGTTCATATCCCGGATAGCCGCTGTAATCGCCGATGTCAGCCCTGCCAGACTGCTGCCTGCCGCCGCTCCCGCAGAGTTTTCTGCATCAGCCATACCGGAAGCCACCCACGGATGGATGACCATATCCTCCGATACGCCCCGGACAGCCTTTTCTATCAGCCCCCGGCTCCCTTCTATGCCTCTGGCAAGCCCCTTCATAAAGTCCGGCATCCAAGACTCATACTCCGTAAGCGGCCCTTCATCCGGCACGGAGAAATGGAGGAACGATTTAATCTTATTTGCCACATCCGAAACCGCATCCCCGACTGCGCCGATGCAGCTCCTGATCCCGTTGACAATCCCCATGATGATATCCTTCCCCCACTGCAGTGCTTGGGAAGGAAGGGAGGTAATGAACCGGATCGCTTGGTTAAACCCGTCCCTGATGGCTGATACGATACTGCCCATCGTGCCTTTGATTCCAGTGAGCATATTCTGGAATGCACCTGTAACTGTATTTTTGATGCCGTTCACGATGGATGTGACGGTATTATTAATACTGTTCCATACCGTGGAAACCACTGTCTTAATCGCATTGACCACTGTCGTGACCGCCGTTTTAATGGCATTCCAGACCGTGACAATCACTGTCTTTATGGCATTGACTGTTGTGGTAATGACCGTTTTTATCGCATTCCATGCCGTGGTAAGGAACGTCTGGATTGCCGTGACCACCGTAGTGATTACCGTCTTGATGGCATTCCAGACCGTAGTCACCACCAGTTTGATTGCATTAAGCACCGTGGTAATGACAGTCTTATACAAGTTGAAATACATTGTGATAATAAGTCTGATCGCTTCCGCAGCCGCAGAAAAGATCAGCTTGATTCCTTCCCATATCCCGGAGAAAAATGTTTTAATTCCCTCCCATATGGTCTTAGCTGCCGCAGAAATTGCTTCCCACGCTGCTGTTAAAAACGCTTTCAGCCCTTCCCATACAGCAACTGCCGCTTCCTTAATCTGGTTCCAGAGGTTGATCCAGAACTCCCGGAATTCCTCACAGTTATTCCACAGATAGATAAATGCGGCCACAAGCGCTGTAATAGCTGCAATAACTAGAACAATCGGGTTGGCAAGCATGGTGGTATTTAAAGCGACGAATGCGGCTTTTACCGTATTGATAACTCCCGCAATCTTTGGTACGACTGTCATGATCGTGCCGACTGCAGAGATGACTTTCCCAACCACGATAAGGACCGGCCCCAATGCCACCGCCAGCAGCGCCACCGTCACAATGACTTTTTTCGTCCCCTCGTCCATGCCGTTGAGCCAGTCCACAAATATCTGCACCCAACCGACAATCTGCTTGATGGCGGGCATCAGAAGTTCCCCGAAGGAGATCGCCAGTCCCTCCAGCGCAGATTTCAAGATGGTAAGCTGCCCCTGAAGGTTATCAAGCTGTGTATCCGCCATCTGCTGCGCCGCCCCGCCGCTGTCAATGATTGACTGCTGGAGGTCATCCCATGTGCTGCCCGTATTGGCAAGCAGGGCATTCACGGAAGCAAGGTCAGTCTTATTGAAAATGGTGCTGATGATATTGGACTTCTCTGCAGAAGTCATCCCGTCCATGCTCTTATTCAGATCCCCAAGAATGTCATTGAGGGAGCGCATATTCCCCTCAGAATCGTAGACATCCACGCCGAGCTTTTCCATGCTCGCCGCCGCTTTGTCTGTCGGATTCTGCAGAGACAGGATGACATTCCTAAGATGCGTCCCTCCCTCTGCCCCCTTGATGCCATTGTTGGCAAGGATTCCGAGCGCGGTATTCAATTCCGCCGTGCCGCCCTTTACGGACTTGGCTGTCGCCCCAATGGTAAGGATTCCCTCGCCAAGCTGTGCAACAGAAGTATTGGTGGTGGATGCAGTCTTTGCCATCTGGTCTACCATCATCTCCGCTTCATCCACGCCCATGCCGAGGGCTGACATGGCATCCGTTACCATGTCGGAAGCAGAAGCAAGGTCAATTCCCCCTGCCGCCGCCAAGTTCAGGACAGTCGGCAGGGTATCGCACATCTGTTGCGTATCGTATCCGGCAAGCGCAAGGTAATTTAGTGCCTCGGCACACTCTTTTGCAGAAAAAGCAGTCTCCGCACCCATCTTCTTGGCAAGTTCGGACAGCGTGGACATGGTATTGACCGTCTGCCCGTCTACCTGCGACATGGAATCCTTTGTGATCCCCATCGTTGCCTGTACCTGTGACATGGCGGATTCAAAATCCGCCGCCGTAGTGACCGCCGCCGTGCCAAGCCCTCCAACCGCCGCTGTTACAGGCATCAGCTTCTTCCCGGCTTCTGATATACTGCTCCCGGCGCTCTTTAATTTCTCGCCTGCGGCAGCTATTTTTTGCATGGCCACAGCAGACTGGTTTGCCTGAGTTTCCAGCCGCTTCAGTTCCTGCTCCGTTTCTATGATTTCCCTTTGGAGCGCATCATACTGCTCCTGCGAAATCTCCCCGTTTGCAAGCGCCGTGTTTGCCTGTTCCGCAGCCGCCTTTAAGGTAGCGAGCTTTTCTTTGGTATCCTCCACCGCCTGTCCGAGAAGCCTGTGCTTCTGCGCCAGCAGTTCCGTATTGCCCGGATCGAGTTTCAGGAGTTTTTCTATGTCCCGGAGCTGTGACTGTGTATTCCTGATTTCGGAATTCACGCCTTTAAGGGCATTCTGTAGCTTCGTGGTATCACCGCCGATTTCTACCGTAATACCCTTGATCCTGCTTGCACCCATGCTTCCCACCTCCTCAAAACGGGCATAAAAAAGGAGCATCACTGCCCCATATACGGAAAAAGCACCGACATTTCTGCCGATGCTCTATGTAATATTTCATTTTTAATCCCACAAACTAAGAATTGAATTTCCCGATATCACAAATGCTTACCCAAAATTGAAAAAACCATTCATCCCTTCCCCCTTTAGATCTATCTTTTCTGCATATTATTACGGAACCTTTCACGCAGCAAAGTATATTCCATAAAGGAATACATAAATTTACTTTCTTCTTTGCCATCCAAAAATAGTAATCTGTCTGATGGAAGCCGCCCTATATCTAATATTTTCCCTTTTAATTCTATTAATTCGGAATGCTTACCAACATATTCCTTTAATCCATCTGACGGCAAACCACTAATCCTTCCGTTATGCCTAAATATTGCTTCTTTTCCAAATAAATTTACAAAGGTGTCCATATTATATTCTAAGATTGCTTTGCTCACTTTAAATTTATCTATTGCCACAAAAAATACGGTATAACTTTTCCTATGAGTATTTACCTCGTCGTATTCCGTTGATTCTCCCGTGCCGAACATCGAAAAACTCAATATCTGACTATCGCCATCAACATCGTTTATAAGAAACGACCTATATAATCCATTAAAATGCCCTCCGCCACCGTTAGAATAATCATAGTATCGGACACCCAAATCTTCCAACATTTCGAAGTTCTGAAATTTCGCCGCTGAAAGTTTATGTTCTTCGTCCAGCAATGCTTGATACAGATTAACTGCAAAGGGGATAAATTTTGCAGGAGTATCACTGCCGAAAACCCATATATCCGCTTCGCTGTACTCTCTCATTAAATCAATATCCCGTAATTGCTCTAAAGTAAACCGTGATAGCTTTTCTTCCACTAACATAATTGGCTCGTTTCTTGAAACCATCTCGTCATAAGAAAGAACTTTCTCTAATTTCTGGTAGCCATTGGTCTTTTCTGTGAATTTAAACATCTCCATATCGATGCCGTTTGTAATGACAAAATAGTCCGCGCCAATAATATCACAATATCTAACCGCTTGCTCCGCCACTTTATCTGTGAGAAAGGCATTGGTTTGTTTACATTCCACTACCATCAGAGGGTATAACACATTACCCGATGTTTTCTGATGGATAACTATATCGGCACGCCCCTTTGTCCCTGCCACATATTTTGACATTGGTATTTCAAGTATAATACACTCCGCAGGCACTTTAAGAATCTCCTCACAGTATTTGGCAATCTTCTGTCTGACGATTTCCTCTGGAGTTATTTCAATCAACCGTTTCCTGTATGGGTCAAGAAAGCAATCTTTTCCATTTCTTTTGTACTGTTTTGGTAATTGCATTTCTTCAAGTTCTTCTTGTATTCTCACAGCAGCATCCTCTTTGCTATCGTTAAAATCATATTCAAATAAATCAATTATCAAAAAAAGCGGTAATTTGTATTAATCATACCATACCACCCGCCCATAGTAAAGCATCCGCAAATCCAACATCCCGGCAAGGAAATTTACATTCCTTGCCGATCCATCTTAAAAACGGTCCATATATCACAACTAAAATCAAATCCACACCTTTTTACGAAAGACTAGAGTTTTCAACGTTTCCCTGATAAAAGGTGTGGATTTTGTTTGGACACAGCTCTCTTCAAAAAACTGTATTAGATTACGAATTTCCGACACATTCTGAAAAATGTTCATGGCTGAAATGGTAAATGAGCCACATCAATCACTTTTTGGGATTAAAAATTCAGAATGTGCCGGAAAAGTGCAGACTTTGATAATATCCGGGCAACTCATTTGCACAAGGCAAAATCCACACCTCAATGTCTCAAAAGCATTGATTTTACTGGCGTTCTCAAAAAAGGTGTGGATTTGTAAACAGTTGTGATAATTTGACTTATTTTAACGTTAAAATAAGTCCATGTCCTCCTGTGTCGCAAGTGCAGCATATTTATGCTCATCATTCCTGCTTTCGATATACATATCATTGATCAATCCTATGGAGAGAAGCTCCAGATCCGCTATGGACAGCCCCAACTGAACACATCTTAACAGGAACAGCGGCGTTGTCATTTCGCGCTCTGTTGGGCGAAGTTTTTTTTAGCTTCAGCATCCGTCTTGACATTCAGCCCCCAAAGTTCAATCAGCTTCGGCAGCACTTGGTAAATGGAAAATGTGTTAAAGCCGTCCAGCCATTCCTCCGGGGTATCCGGTATGGACGGGTCAGCATGCTTCGCCATAACAAATGCGATATTTTCAAACATTTCCAAGCTGAACAGGTCAAGGCTGCTCTCTTCTTCCTTCTGCCCTCCCACGCTTTTTTCAAGCACCCGAAGGTCCTTATAAATATCCCTCTGAAATTTCAGCCTGTAAATACGGGGAATCGCCGCGCTTGCTTTAAACGCCACCTGCTGCCCGTCTATTTCGATTTTTTTCATAATGCTCATCCTTTTCCATCTCCTTTACGCATTTTCTGTATTTGAAGTTTCCTCCGGCGTTGGGGAGGCATTCGGCTCGTAAACGGATTTGTACCAGTTATTGTAAACCGCCTCCGTAGTTGCATCCCCGGTCTTGGCTTTCACATACCCGTTTGCCATCGGCCTTGCTTTTACCGTCAGCGTCTCCGTCTGCACTTCCTTATCTTCCTCATTGGTCTTTGATTCAATGGACGGGCGGGAAGCGGAGCAGTTATACAATACATGGCGGATTTTACGGATGTCCCCGTCAAACTCAAACAACAGTGCAAAACTGCCTGTCTCGCTGTTTGCATTTTCCACAAGCACCTGATTGGCATCCGTTTCTTCCTTCAGGATATCCGTCCTGAAGGATTCCGGGATCATGGCAAGTTCCAGATCGCCGTCATATCCCTGATTGTTATTGATTACATAATATTCCACCCCATCCGCATAAAACGATTCCGGCTCCCCTGTCGGGTCCATGCTGATGGAAACCGCACCGGGCATTGCCACAGGCGCGGCAAACGATACTGTCCCGTCCTCCGCTGCCGTAATCGGCGCATAGTGGACATTGCAGATATTAAATTTTACTTTGTTCTTTTTATTGGACACTTCTATACCTCCATCTCATAAAGCACTTCATACAGTTTTTCTGACTCAATCCATACTTCGCTTTTCTCATAAAATATACCGTAACCGTCAAGGACAGCCTCCACCGTTTCTTCTAAGCTGATATCTTTTTGGTCAGTATAAAGTTCTATGTTCAAACGGCTGACTTTAAAATAAACCTTCCCATCCGCTGCGAAGTTCCTGCTGTTCGGATAGAGGAACACCACGAATGGCGGATCTGGGGATTCCCCTTCCACAAAATGGTCATATGCGGACGGAAGCCCCATTTTACTGATCATTTCCATTACTTCATCATGTGTCATGGCTTAAGCCCCCTCTCGATCCGTTCCATCAGCTCTTCCTCGCCCTTTGCCTCTGCCGGGGCGATATGGGGGATGGCAGCCACCTTGCCGCCCCCGCGCTTGGCATGGCCATGCTCCAGAAGATGTGCGATCTGGTAACGGTCTTTCGAATGCACTGTAATGACAAGCCCATTGCTGCTCTCTTTTGTCTTTTTTGCCGCCCAGCTTTTCTTATACTTCCCCGTCCGGGATGGTGCGCCGGCCTGTATTTCCTTTTTGACCGTCTTCGCCGATTCCGTCACCGCTTCCTTGACTGTATCCGAAGCAAGGTCAGCATATTCCAACAAACCTTCCATTATAGCATCCGCCATCGCATCAACGCTTACCCTTTCTCCCGCCATATTCCCTCACCTCTTTACCAGCGCCGCCCGGATTTTCACGGTTTTATTTTTATACTGCACGTTGTCGATCAGGGAAATATTATAAATCTTTCCCCGGAACAGGATGCGGTAATGCTCCGTATCCATAACGGCAATCTCCGAACAGTGCCGGACGACAAAATTTATTTCCGTCTGCGCATTGACCTGCGCCGCTTCCCAATATTCCTTTCCCGACAGGTTGTTGGCATACGCAGCGCAGGAATAGCAGTCTGACCAGTTTAAGATGTGGTTTCCATTCTTATCCGTGCCTGCTTCGCTTTTCTGGAACGTAATGCGTTCCCGCATCAGCTCTATCATCAGAACGCCTCCTTCCGCACGGAGAACAGCAGATATTTGAGCGTTTCTGTCATAGCCCTGTGGTCAGCTTCTTCCCTATGCTCATACAGATACGCAATGGCATAAAGCTCCGCCGTCCTGACAATATCCGTATACGCTTCCAGTTCCTCCGCAGGCCGTCTGCTTACCTCCAGAACCAGATGTTCCGCAGTACACATAAACTGGAGGATTGACTCAACCTCATCCGATGAGTCAACCCTCAGATACTGCTTGGCTTCCTTCAGTGTAACCACCATTCCTGCCGCCCTCCCTCATTTAAGTTGTCTTCGCTTTCACATCCAGCGTTTTTACCGCTTCTGAGAGGATCAGCTTGCCGTCCACACGCTCACAGGCAAGAAATCCCACCTGCCCTGTTGCGGCATACAATTCATTCAGTCTCTTGAAGCTCCTGCCCTGACGGTCAGCGATCCAGTAATAGCTGTAATCACCGAATGCCATGACACGTTTTCCCTCCGCCAGCTCCGGCACATAGATGGAAGTGCGGTACGGACGGTTCAAAATCCTGTCCGGCTCGCCTTCGCGCACGCTCGGCTGCCAGATATAATTCCCGTTGCCGTCCTTCAGTTTGCGGATAGCCTTGACCGTGGAATCGTTCAGGAGCCATGACGCCTTATTGCGGTACGGCGCACGGAGGGAATAATACAGATCCATGACATCATCAAACGTGATGCTCACGGTTGCTGCGGTTACCCCTGTCTCTGCGCCGCCCGTAGTGTTAAATAAACCGATGGGCTTGCCCTGACCGTCACCGACAAAAAATGCTTCCTCCTCTTTCGCACCGATCCTGCGTCCGAACTCCTTGGAAATATACTGTTCGATATTAAACACCGAATCATTCAGAAGCTCATCGGATACCTTAATCATGGTAGCCAGCTTATAAGCACCGATGGAAGTCTGCCCGAAGCTGTCATCGCTTTCCGGGAACTGCCCTTCCTCATCGATCCATGCCGCCTCCCCTCTGCTCGTCACAATCGGGATCTTGCGGTCACCGCTGGAGGTGCGGATTACTGTCGCAAGGCTTCTGAAGAACACCTCATCCTGCAGGGACTCCACCAGCTTTTTCTCATATTCATCCGGTACGAGATAGCCTCCCTCGGAATCCGTGCCAATGGAAAGAGCGTTCTGGACATCATAGGAAATCCTGTTCCTCATGCCGTTCCAGAACGCTCTCTTATACTCTTCCGTGGCCCTCCCGGTTTTAACCTCCCCGTCAATCCTTCCATTCGGCTGGTTCGTGATCGGTGTGCTGGTTGCCCTTGCCAGTTCCGCATCGATGGCGGCCTGCCGTTCCAGCCGCTCAATCTCCTTTCCGAGATTGACCACATCCGCTTCCATCCGGTCATATGCTGCCGCATCCTCGGCAGACACAAACCCGTCCGCCGTCCTCTTGGCATCCAGAAACTTCTTCGCCGCTTCCCATGCCTTCGCCCTTTTTTCCCTCAGTTCCAATACCTTGCTCATATTATTTCGTCCTCCTTCAATGTGTTAAGAGACTCAGTCTCTTCTCTAACTGGTCAACAGGTACCATCGGCTTTCCATCCGAAACTTTGGAAAGGAAAGAAACATCCATTGCTTTCCGTGAAAACAGCACGGAATCCTGCTGGAACGGGAGTTTCTTTTCCTCCCCTTCTTTCCCCTCTGTTTTCTCCGGCTTCTTCGGCGGATTTTCCCCTTCCTCACCGCCGGAATCAAACAGAATCCGGTCTGCGAATCCAAGCTCCACCGCTTTCTTGGCATTGAACCAAGTCTCATCATCCATCATGTGGGAAAGCCTCGCACGGGAAAGCCCGGTTTTCCCCTCATAAGCATTTAAAATGGACTCCTTCACTTCATTCAGCATGGCAATGGCCCTCTCCATATCTTTTGCATTGCCGACTGCAAGAGTAGCTGGATTGTGGATCATCATCATTGCCACCGGGGACACAAGGACGGTATTCCCCGCCATCGCAATCACGGATGCCGCCGATGCTGCAAGCCCGTCAATCTTTATGGTCACGTTCCCTTTGTAGTCACGGAGCATATTGTAGATCTGCGCCGCCGCAAACACATCCCCGCCCGGAGAATTCAGCCATACCGTGATGTCCCCTTCTCCGGCATTCAGCTCATCCTTAAACAGCTTGGGAGTGACTTCGTCCCCATACCATGTCTCGTCCGAAATCTCCCCGCTTAAAAAGAGCGTCCTCTCCGTGGAAGGACCGCCCTCATTTTTTACCCAGTTCCAAAACTTCCGTTTCATCGCTTGCCTCTCTTTCTTTGATTTTGTGCCGGAGTCTCCTGCCCGGTTTCCTCCGTCCCTTCCGTCTGCCCTTCCCCTGCAAACATCCCGGCATCTGCAAGTTTTGTCATCGCACCGTTGATCAGATACAGGTTCCCGCCTTCCTCATCGGAAATCGGGTTCATGTTCTCCATCTCTCGGATATCGTTTGCGGAAAACCACCCGTTCTGCCGGCCCGTGGCATACCCGTTCATGCGGGACTGGTAATCGCCCCGGAGCAGGCCGTCCACATTCAGCTTGATAAAATATTTGTTTTTCTCGCTCGGAAGCAGGAGCGATTTCTGAAGCGACTGTTCCCACCGGATTACCCACGGGTCAAGCGTATATTTTACAAACTCCAGAGACTGCTGCTCAATATTGGAGAAACTGGATTTTTCCAGATCCCCTACCATGTGCGGCGGGATACGGTACAGCCTTGCGATTTCATTGATCTGGAATTTCCTTGTTTCCAGAAACTGCGCTTCCTCCGGCGGTATCCCGATCTGCTGGTATTTCATGCCTTCTTCCAGAACGGCAATCTTATGGGCATTATTGGTACCCCGGTAAACGGAATTCCATGATTCCCTGACCTTTGACGGGTCTTTCAGGACGCCGGGATGTTCCAGCACGCCGCCGGGATTCGCTCCATTGGCAAAGAAACTGGCGCCGTACTCCTCACAGGCAAGCGTCATGCCCACGGCATTTTTTGCCATAGCAATCGGCGAGTACCCGATCAGCCCGTCAAAACCAAGCCCCGGAATATGAAGCACATCCTCCGCCCGCAGCTTGATATCCCCATAGTCCTTGAACCTGGGGTTCTCGTTGGTATCCCTCGAATACACATAATAAATCCGCCCCCGGTTATCCCTGTCCACATCCATCTTGTTAGGGAGAAGCGGATACAGCCCAAGCACCCTGCCGCCTCCATCTCTCACAATCTGCGCGTAGGCATTCCCCCATAGCAGGAGATGGCTCATCAGCGTTTCACGGAACACAAAAGAAGTCATCTCCGGGTTCGGCTCATCGTGGAGCAGATAATACAGCGGATGGTCATACACCAGCTCTTTCCCTCCATCTTTGTATTCATATACATGCAGTGGCAGCGAAGCTACCGTCTCCGCCAGAATCCTCACACATGCATAGACCGCCGTGGTCTGCATTGCCGTCTTCTCATTAACAGGTTTGCCGCTTGTTGTTCTCCCGAACATAAACGAATATCCGCTTCCGGCTGTGTTGACCGGCTTATCCCTCGCCTGACCAATACCGAAAAAACTCCTGATTCCCATTCGTTACCTCCTAAAATTGAACATAAAAAAAACACCTACTTTGAATTCACAAATTTCCAAAATAGATGTTCTTAGTTATCATGAATTATATAATCCTACTTTTTTTAAGTCGGTTGTAGCATCCATCATTATTTCACTTGCTTTTCGCTCGATAAGGTCAAGTAAATTTCCCTTGTTATCAAACAGTTCTTCCAACTCATTTCCGCAAATTGAAATTATTACTACTTGATTTGAAAGGTAATATTTTACTGCCAATTCTTTAAAAGTAGAAGGTCCTTTTTCCTTCGAAATAATGATTCCAAATTTAATACACTTTCCATTTCCACCTCCATTAGCAGTAGTAATAATGCTATGTAATTTTGACATATATCCACCGCTTGGTGTCTGGCTCTCATTCTTACATTCAATAAAGAATCTTGCACCTATCGTGTCAAAAATTCCAAATTTTAAATACATTTGGTTTCTTACACAGCAGTCAATTTGATTTGTTGTTGTCCGAATCCCAGCAGCCTTAAAAATAGGACATAAATTAAAAAGATATTCCGTCAAATTTTCCAGCGTATCACCTATCTTTTTTGTAGTCCCTTTCCGGCTTGCAATTGAAACATACATATCTTTTAATTTTTGATATTCGTCATCAGTGGGATGAAATAAATATTCATTAACATTACCAGCTAGAAAAATGGTTTCCATAGAATCCTCTGGGACAACAGCCCTAGCTGATAAATCTAATCCATCCTGCTGCCCTTCTATAAAAACACAATCATCTTCCAAAGCATATATAATTTCAATATCACTTGGACCTACCTCGATTTCCTCATTGCATCCATAGCATTCAAACGATTCTGATGGAATATCTGCAATAGAATCTACTTTTTTAATAAGCATACCGCATTCCGGGCATCTAATTGTATAAAATACTTTCAGTATTCCTATTTCTTTACATTTAGTCAATACCCTACTCGCCAATTGCGGCGAAATATCTAATGCTTTTGCCGTCTTGGACACTGTTATGTTTTGGGTTGCACCACCAATGAGGCTACTGTAATACGCTTCCAGCTTTTGTATCTGAGCGTCATCCAGCATTCCTTGCAGTGCCGATAAGTGAGAACAATACATGAATTATATCCTCCTCCATTGTATACTCCGTAAATTTGAGTATACAGTAATCCTTATTCACTACTATTTTTACCTTGAATTGTTTAGAACAATACATTGTGTTAATTCTTGCAAACATAAATGTTACGCCATCGCATGCCTGACTCTTCTGTAACATCTTTTTATTATCAAAAAAAATCGCTTTTGACTGAAGCGGTTCCTCCAATGCAGCCGTCTGCTCCACTTTGGAATCTTCTTCGTCTGTAGCATTCAGCTTAAGCGGATATGCTTCTCTGTCTTTGATAAAGATCTGCTTATCTGGATAGCTAATAGAAAAATATTTTTCTACCATATTTAATACATTGGATCTTACATCATCCTCATAGGCTCGTCTCAAATTACAAATCTGATGCATTACAGATTCAACAATTCCTTCAATTTCTGCTGTTTTCTGATTTATCAATTCTATAATTTCATTTGGTGTCTGTGTATATCTTTCCAACATACAATAGAGGCGGGATTTAAATACAGTTTCTGCTTCAAAACTCTTTTTTGTACTGATTGCCAGCTTCTCGCATACCCACTTTATAGCCGTAGCTGTTTCTTTTTCAGACTTAGTCGGTATTGCCTGTTCCAACACAAATTCATCTACATACTTGTATAATCCGGATTTAGATTTTGCACGAGATACAATAATTCCTTTATCGCAGTATACGTCAACTGCGATTGGGTATGGGACTGTTGCCGCACCATGTTTTTTATCAAAAGTACATAACAGTCTCCCTAGATACAACCGTATCCTTCGCCCACATTCTCCCTCATTAGAAATCTCATAGCGAAACAAACTCAACTCACCAGAATATCCTTTATTTAAATGTCTATTATCTGCATTCACTAATAAGGGTTCCACAATTTGTTCCACATATGCATCTTCATTCAAAAAAGCAGTCGTAAACGACTCGTCATCTATAAGTTTTATCTGTACATCTTTAATTCCCTCAATCAGCACATGATCCAACCAATCTAAAACTTCTTCTTCTTTTTCTGGTGACTGATTTGCGTAATTTTCAATATCTTGTATTAACTGTGGTCTGTCCAAGGTTGTTTTAAGATCTTCTTTTTTCTTCTCTCTAGCAAATCTTTTTAAGGCCGGGATCGTAATATAACACTCATCCTCGTTTGCAAATGTATATGGAATAGAAAACATTTTTGAGCCTCCTATGATTTTTCCTAATTATATCATACTTTCCATATACATTGTTATGGTTTTCTTTAAAAAACCAAAATACCACGATTATCATAAACACTGCCTTCACTCCCGCCATGACGGATCGCACGGTCAAGTGCCATGACTGTGGCAACTGCGGCATCAATCTTCTCCGTAGATTTTTCTTTGTCCATCTTAATATTTCCCGCCGGGTCTTGCCGCACGAACACGTTATCCATCATCCACCGCAGCACCTTATGACCGCCGTGGGCGATCCGTTGTTCCAGCGTCAGCTTCATCAATTCCTTTGTCGGCGGGCTCATATCCTTATATCCCTGTCCGAATGGGACAACCGTAAATCCCATGCCTTCCAGATTCTGCACCATCTGGACTGCACCCCAACGGTCAAAGGCGATCTCCTTGATATGGTATTTCATGCCGAGCTTTTCAATGAACTGCTCGATAAATCCGTAATGGATGACATTTCCTTCCGTAGTCTGCAAGCATCCCTCCATCGCCCACACATCATAAGGCACATGATCACGCCGGACACGCAGCCGCATATTGTCTTCCGGAATCCAGCAGAACGGCAAAATGATATATTTTTCCTCGTCATTTCTTGGAGGAAATACAAGCACGAATGCTGTAATATCCGTGGAACTGGAAAGGTCAAGACCGCCGTAGCATTCTCTCCCTGCAAGCTCATCCTCATCCACTGGAAACGCGCAGGCATCCCATTTATCCATCTGCATCCACCGTGTACTCTGCTTTACCCACTGGTTCAGCCGGAGCTGACGGAACACATTTTCCTCTGCAGCATTCTCCCTCGCGCTGATATAAGCGTTCTGTACCTTTTCCAGATCAATCGTATATCCGAGTGAAGGATTCGCTTTAAACCACGTCTCTTCTTTCGTCCAGTTCTCATCGTCTGAAGCGCCGTAAATAACGGGATAGAAAGTCGGATCAATCTTCCTTCCCTCCATGATATCCACCGCCTTCTGATGCTGCTCAAAACACACGGAATTCCTGTCTGTCCCGGCTGTCGTGATCAGAAAGAACAGCGGCTGTGTCCTTGCATCGCCGGAGCCTTTCGTCATGACATCAAACAGCTCCCTGTTCGGCTGCGCGTGCAGTTCATCAAAAATAACCGCATGGACATTCAAGCCGTGCTTTGTATAGGCTTCCGCTGACAGCACTTGGTAGAAGCTGTTAGTCGGCTTATATACAAGCCTCTTCACGGACATGACAGGCTTGATTCTTTTTTTCAGTGCCGGACACTGGTCCACCATATCTACAGCCACATCAAATACGATGGAAGCCTGCTGGCGGTCAGAAGCACAGCCATACACCTCTGCGCCCCACTCGCCATCGCCGCAGGTCATATAAAGGGCAACAGCCGCCGCCAGTTCTGACTTCCCATTTTTCTTTGGTATCTCACAGTAACAGGTATTGTACTGGCGGTATCCATTTTCTTTGACCGTGCCGAACAAAGTACGGATAATCTGATCCTGCCACGGAAGCAGTTCAAACGGAATTCCTCTCCATTTTCCCTTCGTATGCTTCAGGCAATTTATAAACTGAACCGCATGGGCCGCTTTTTCTTCATCAAACACTATTTCGCACCACCCCTCACAAGCAGAAGCTCCATCTCATCGCTCTGCTTATCGTCCCCATCATTTGCCGTAATCCTGCTTCTGGAGGAAGGCGTCAGGCCAAACTGTTCGCAGAATTTATTCATAATCTTAAGGTAGGTCTGAGCAATGGAAACCTGCGGCACCTGCTGCCAGTATCCGCTTGGCGTCTTTACAATTGTGCCATGCTGTGAAATAAATTCCTCTGCCTCTTTCCACCTTGCATACGCTTGGCAGTACCCTGCGAAAGCCGCCATATCAATCTCTGTAAGGATGCCGAGCTGCTCTAGCTGCTTTGCCATCCGCTTCCATTCCTTTTTTGCTTCTTCCTCAAGCCATGAAGGACAGCGCGGGGCTTTCTTCTCCGGCTTCGGTTCGCCCGTGTTCAGGCTGCGCTTGCCCGGATTGCCTTCCAGTACCTTTACCGCCGTGGGCTTCGGTTTTCTTCCTCTCTGTGCCACTGTCCTCACCTCCCTCAGATTATGGCAAACAAAAAAGACCTCCGGAGAAGTCTTTTCTGTATATTTGTTAATGAGCTTCCTATAAAACTGCACTTATTGCTCTGCTCCGCCAACAAGCCCATCTATGATTTTCTTTGCTTCCGTTAAAGCATTATCTTCATAAAAATATGCCGCTTCGCTTTCCGCAGCTACTTTCCCATTCAGATCATAAACTTTAAAACGGAATCCCCAGTCTTTGTTCGTCCAGTAAACATGAATGCTGTATCCTTTATATGCCATTATAATTCCTCCTGCCTCTGTAATCGTTCTGATACCTACTCTTCCATATCGCCAGCAGAGCCGGAAGCTCTGCTGGAATCGCGGCACTTAGTTCACTCTGAAAAGGTAACCATGCTTTTTCTCCCGCTTTTCTTCAAAAAAGGTCATGCTCCCGTTGATCTCAACCAACCCTTCCAATTCGCACCCATTCTGTTTGAAAAGCCATGCTGTCTCCACTGCACTGCTCCAAGTGGAGGAAAAGGTAAACTTTTCAATCCCAATCTGTCTTATGCAGGAAACAAGTTTTTCCGCATCTTTCTCCCATACAACCTCGCTGATGTCGAGAAGCTCGTTTCCGTTATCTCTGGAAATTTCGTATTCCCTCCAAAGGCGTCCGGCTGTATCCCCAAGCTCCTCAAGGGGCTTCAGCAAATCGTGGTATGCAGTTCTTGCTTTCTCTCTGCCATCCTCATCTTTCGCCATATCGTAGGCTTTCTTCAGTTCCGCGATCTTTGTGTAGGTTTCTTCAAAAATGTTCTTCATGGTATGTACCTCCGTTTTTTTGTTTTCCCTTTCGGTAGGTACATATTCGCTCTGAACCGGATAATTATCCAGTCAATTCTTTTCATAATAAGCACAAAAATCTGAGGGATAAATTGTATATATTATTGCCGGCCGCTCCGGTGGATAGCGGCAAGAATCTGTTCCTGTTCATCTGGATCAACCCCCATGCTCTCCAATGCCTCCCGTGTCCCACAGTCCGGGCAGACCAGCGTTTCATTGTCCCTCCTTGAAAGTGCAGGAGCGCCATGATAAACATTCCCGCATCGGGGGCATATTTTAATCCTCGCATTTGCATCAATTTTCACAGCATTCCCTCCCATCACTGTCAGCATAAGCCTGCGCCAGTATTTTCTCATCAAACCCAAAGCTCCTGTATCCCTGCAGGCAGGTCTCAAAATAGAATTCACTCGGCAGGCCAAGCGGACGCTCTTCATGCATGATGTACACAAAAACATTCCTCATTCTGACCTTCCCGGTTCGGATTCCCTTGATCGGCAATCTCATCTCCGCCTTGTAATAAAAGGCGGGAAATCCTTCATAACGGTCAAGTGCCGCTTCATCGGCATCTGTTACCGACCATGCCGCCACAGGGACGCTGCTGCCTTCCTTCGGTTCAATAGTCAGATAGGAACCTGTCCTGCTGCCCTTAAAAAGCAGCCTGTAATTTTCAATCTCCGAAGTCCCGATCACCCTCGCACCGGGGCAACGCCTTTGCATCTGACGGATATTCAAGTTGCTTCCGTAGGCAATGTAATATCTTTTTTCCATTACAGTATCCATCCTTTCCGAAGGGATTACCCTTCTACTGCCTTAAGACCGCCAAAGCGGCCGTGGTAAGGCAGCAGGAGGCTAACTCCTGCGGTCCCTTCAAGCGATCTGTCTGCCGTGGCGGAATGCCGTATCACCCGAAAGGTTTCTGGTAAGGAAATCCCGTGCCGTGGCAAATTCCTCACCGATGAAGCCCAGCCGGAGGAGCCATGTCCTCATGGCGTATTTGGGATTCTCATTCTGCTGCGGTTTCGGGCTTGCCGTCTTCACTTCCTTTGCCATCTGGCTGAGCGCAAGGCAAAGCTGGATGTAACTCTTAAGCTGTCCTGCGTGCAGGCCGTTCTGCTTCCCATCCGCCGGGGCATCGAACTGGAAAAGCCTGAATTCTATGGTTCCTTTTGTAAAGGTGGCATGGTAATTGAGCATATGGTAGCGGCTCCGGTTGTAATGACGGCTCCTGCCGCAGTCTGTACCGTGGCTGGTATACCAGATATCAGCAAGCTGCGCCATCGTCTGCGGCTTCCTGCGGTTTAACTGCTCCAGAAAATTCGGGTCCACCGTGCGGCAGTAGCGGTCCATGCGGTAAGCATCCAGCTTCAGCGCTTCCGCAATCAGCCTTTCATGGCTTGCCATGATGTTGGCGAGGTTACGGAGCGTCTGCGGCGTGTGTCCTTGCGCCCCGATGTGGATGTGGACTCCGCAGCCCCTCGCGGCATCGCTCTTGGCTCCTGCATGGCGGAGCTTCCGGATCAGCTCCTGCAAAGCTTCCATGTCCGCATAAGTCAGTATCGGCGTAACCATTTCGCATTTTTCGTCATCCGGTCCGTCAATGCTGACGTCCCTCTGGAATTTCCATTCCCTGCCCTGTGCATCCCATGCGCTCCATGTCTCATAGCCATTGCGCTCTGCCGTATACTGGCTTCTGTCCGTTCCAAAGAACCTTGCGGCAATCTTCGCCGCCTTGCTTCTTGTGATGCTGTTCATCTCAACCTCAACCCCGATGGTCTGCTTTTTCATTTCTTCAATCTGTCTTGCAATCTTTTCCTTCATGGCAATTCCTCCGTTTTTTTGTTTTCCCTTTCGGTAGGTACATATTCGCTCTAAACGAAGGATTTATCCAGTCAATTCTTTTCATAATATACACAAACCTTTCCGCCGGATATTGTGTATATTATGGTGCTGTTTCATCCCCGACTTTCTCCCACACATCTTCCCCATAAATAAGCGGCAGTGATCCGTAACCATGCCACCGGGTATGTATCTGCCCCGCATCATCCACGAATTCCACCGTACCGATAGTCCCCATCGGGATTTTGCGGTACAGGTCATCCAAGCGGATGAGCCGTACCTTCGTTCCCTGCGGATACTCGTTTCTCAGCCGCTCCAGCAGTTCCCTGCTTACTCCGAACATCCCGCTTCCTCCTCTGCAATTTCTTCTGCCTTTTCCTCCGTCATCTCCTCTGCAGTCTCTTCTTCCACTTCCGTCACTGTCTCTTCTGCCGCTTCCTTCGCAGCCGCCCTTGTTGCTTTGCGGTTCGCTTTCCACTTCTCCTCATCAGCCGGAGTCCGGAAAGCCGTATGCCCCTTCAATCCACTAAGGAGAAATGTCCTCTCTTCCTTCGTATCCTTGCCGCCAAGCCCGATCCTTACCATCCAAGACCTCATGTAGTATTTTTCATTTTCCTCAATGGTCGGCTTCGGGCTGATCCGCTTCTGCATTCCCGCCGACTGCACCATCTTGGAAGCAAGCACCGTGTAGGCTTTCACTGCTGCCGGCTCCTCAGTGTAAGGAAATCCCGTGAAAAGAATGGTGTCCTCTAAAAAAGCAAATCCCGTATTGCTGCTCCCGTGGTTTCCAATAAAGTCAATCACTTCCCTTGCATTCTGGAATGTCCCCGCTTCCAGATCCGTGATTAAGCTGTCGCTGACTGAAAATCCGTCCTGCCCGACTGCCTTATTGATCAGGTACTGCTTTGCGTGGAGCATATTCATAAGGTTAATGATTCCCTGCGTCTCCAAGCCGCCGACCGGAATCCGGATGCCTGTGTAAGATGCTTCTGCATCCGGCTCTTCCACACTTCCGCCTAAAAATCCATTTGCGGCAAGTACCATCTCAATCTCTTCCGCCCGGCTTTCATCCTCAAGGATGATTTTCCCTTCCCGGTCTACCGTAATGCTCCCGACCCGGTAAGCAAAGGATGGCGGGCCAGCGTAAACCGCCTTTTCCCCAAGATGCTCTGCGAGTGCCTTTACTACATTTTTTCTACTTTCAGCGTTTGTCATAATTTCCTTCATATCCGCTGTCCTCCTTTTGTTTTGGTAGTAACATTAATCACTCTAAAGCCCCAAATAGTCAAGCGGATACTCCGGATATTATCAGAAAATATCCGGCTCCCGTGATTCCGGCAGGGACATTGCGACAGCATACGCCACCGTTGCCGTTACCGCATTTCCAGCCTGCTTGTAAAGTTGGGCATCCGAATTGACCGCTGCCGCTTTTTCATACAGCTCATCGGGAAACCCCTGCAGCCGGAAGCACTCCCTCGGCGTAAGCCGCCGGATTCTTCCTCCCTTCAGCAATGCCCCTGTCTTCCCTGAACCTTCCCGGCTATCTGCCTTTTCACAGATATACACGCCGTGCCTGTCCTGAGAAGTCAGGGTAAACATCGGCTCCCCGTCCTCCTTCATCCGCCTTCCGTTCTGCCGTTTCTCCATCCGTTCCGGGGTAAGCACCGGATGCACTTCCAGCACAGCAGAATTCATGGCTGTATGGTTGACCATCCCGGCAGTATACCTTGCGGTCAGGCACCTTGCGGTATCCGTAACCTTCGGCGCTGTATTGGACTGGCCGATAAAATACAGCCCGGTCTTCGCCCCGATCCCCCCGGCGTTCCCGACAAGCGTTGCCGAAATGCCCTCCGTGCTGTAAACACGGTACCCCTGCATCCCGTCTACAAGTTTGACAAGAGCTGCTGCGTTTTCTCCGGTGAGAGGTAATATTTCCCGTCCACCTCTGCTTCTAAGATTTGCGATAATGAACACGCGCTCTCTGTTCTGCGGCACCCCAAAATTCTTGGAATTAAGCACCGCCCACCGACAGTCATACCCTGCTTGGTCCATTTCAGAGAGAACGGAGGCAAAATCGAATCCTGCATTAATCGATAACAGGTTCTTAACGTTTTCAACGAGAAGGTATGCGGGTTTAGCACTTTCTTCTTTGCCTTTGAGGAGGTCAATAATGTTGTAATATATTCCGCTTCTTTTTCCGACCAGTCCCCTCTGTTTTCCTGCAACGGAAATGTCTTGGCAGGGGAATCCGAAACACCAGACATCCGCATCGGGAATATCTCCGCTTTTAAGTTTTGTGACATCATCCGCTTTCCATTCTCCTTCCGTGTCATACATGGCTTCATAGGAAGCCCTTGCAAATTTATCATATTCACAGTAACCAATGCATTTATGCCCGGCCCGCTCAAGGCCGAGCCGGAAACCGCCGATTCCCGAACACAAATCAAGGAAGGTCATCTGCTGCATGGCTGGTACCTCCCTTGATAAAATCCCCGTATGAAATTTTCTCCCCGTCTCTAATGAGAAACACATCCACCGCCGATCCTTTCTGCTCAATATAGCGGTTGACGATGACGTCCACGAATTTCTCATCCAGCTCTATGCCATAGCAGATGCGGCTGGTCTGCTCACAGGCAATCAGTGTGGAGCCGGAGCCGAGGAACGGATCAAGCACGATGCAGTTGCTCATGCAGGAATTCTGGATCGGATACGACATCAGCGCCACAGGCTTCATGGTTGGATGGTCTTTGCTTGCCTTCGGGCGGTCATATTCCCAAATCGTAGTCTGCTTCCGGTCTGAGTACCATTGGTGTTTCCCGCCTTTCTTCCATCCGAAGAGGCAAGGCTCGTGCTGCCATTGGTACGGGCTCCGTCCAAGCACCAGTGTGTTCTTCTTCCAGATACAGCACCCGGACAGATAGAATCCTGCATCCTTAAACGCTTTGCGGAAGTTCAGCCCTTCCGTGTCGGCATGGAATACATAAATGGAAGCATCCTGCTCCATCGACTGTTCCATGTTGACAAAAGCCGCAAAAAGGAACTGGTAAAAATCCGCATCCGCCATATTGTCATTCTTGATCTTCCCGGCGGTTTCTTCCACATTTACATTGTAAGGCGGATCGGTCAGGACAAGGTTGGCTTTCCGTCCGTCCATCAGCACATCGTAGGTTTCCGGCAGGATGGAATCTCCGCATATGACACGGTGCTTCCCCAACAGCCACACATCCCCGGATTTTGCCATGACTGGCTTCTTCAGTTCCGCCTCCACATCAAAGTCATCTTCCCTGACTTTCTTGTCATGGACGGAATTAAAAAGTTGCTCGATCTCCGGCGGTTCAAAACCCGTGACCGCCACATCAAAATCCGAATTCTCCAGATCTTTGATAAGGTCTGCCAGCAGTTCCTTATTCCATTCGCCCGTGATTTTATTCAGCGCAACATTCAGCGCTTTCTCTTTCGTCTTGTCGATATCGACAACGATACATTCCACCTCGTCATACCCAAGATCAGAAAGCACTGTTGCACGCTGGTGTCCGCCGATAATGGTCATGTCTGCGTTGATGATGATCGGCTCGACATAGCCGAATTCCTGAATGGACTTCTTTATCTTTTCATATTCCTTATCGCCGGGTTTCAGCTTTTTCCTCGGATTGTACGCTGCCGGGATAAGGTCGGCAATTTTAAAACATTGGAATTTCATTTTCGTCCTCCTTCAAAAACCTGTACTGGATGTAGCACGCCCGGCTGCAGTACTTCCGGTTCTTATTCCCGTAGGAAATGAATGTTTTTCCGCAATGCTGGCAGTTCAGCTCATAGGAAGCGGATTCGCTTTTGTTCATTGCCTCCGGGTGCGCCTTCCACCATTCCCTCCTGCATTTTTCTGAGCAGAAGCGTCTCGGCCTTCCGGTCTTTGTCTGTGTGATCACATTCCCGCAGAAATGGCATACCTCTTTTCCGTCCTCCATGAGCTTCCTGTTTTTGGAAACCACTGCGCCATATCCGGCGAGGTTATGTTTTTTACAGTAATTCCTTACAATATCACGGGACAGTCCGATGGCTGCACCAATCGCTTTATAGCCGCTGCCTTTCATCCGCATTTCCTGTATCTGCCTTGCCTGTGCATCCGTCATCCGCTGCCCACTTCCTTTCCTGCACAATAAAAGGCCAAAAAACAGCTTTTTTACACTGCTTTTTGACCTTTAAAATCCACATTTTCCTTATAATATGGCAAAAGAAAATCTCCGTTTCTGCCATGTAAGTAAAACATTTTGCGAAAATATTTGACCGCCTTTCCTATCCCCCCTGTTTAATTCTGCGAAAATTCACGCAAAGGGGGCCATCGGTCTTCCGTAGGAAGCCCTGTAGAGATTTCAAATCCCCCACCCCGTCAGAAATGATACACAGGATTAGCGTCCTCGTTCCACGTTTTCTTATCATGGCACGGCTTGCAGAGGCTCTGCCAGTTCCCCTCATCCCAAAAGAGAATCGGATTGCCGCGGTGCGGCGTGATATGGTCCACAACGGTTGCTGTAACAGCCCTGCCGTTCTTCATGCACTCCACGCACAGCGGATGTTCTTTTAAATACCTCGCCCTCGCCTTCTGCCACTTCCTATTGTAGCCGCGCTTCCCCGCGCTCTCCCGCTCCCCACGGTGCAGGGCTTCATGCTCCTCACAGTAATTCCCGTCCGTCAGCTTCGGACAGCCGGGATGCTTACACGGTTTCTTTGGTTTTCTCGGCATTCCGCCACCTCCCTTCTATGTATCGCGGCAGCGTGAAAGGATTGGAAAGCCGCTGCCGCAGGCAAAAAAATAAGAGCATCTCTGCTCCCATCCATTTCTGCCAGCTTAATCGTACCACGGAATTCCATGCAAAACAACTAACTCTTAACTAACCATTAACTAACCTTTGACTAACCATTTCTCCGCTAAAGGGGGACACGGCAAAGGGACAGCCATCCCTGACTGCCCCTAATTGTATTCTTCATAAACCCCGATCTGTATCTGAAGCGCCACGGTAATCGCATCCATAAGGATGGAATCCGTAATCTTCCCTATTTTCTCCCCCAGCTTGGCCTTATCCAGTGTTTCCACCTGTTCCGCCAGCGCCATGCTCGGCTTATCCAGCCCCACGCTTTTACTAAGCGGTATCTGCACGTGGGTAGGAAGGTACTTCTTTTTCCATACCCTTGCCGACAGCGGGACTACTGTCACCACCGGGGAATTCCTGTTATTCCTGTTATTGCTTACGATGACAGCGGGACGGATGCCGCTCTGCTTATGGGAATTGCCATGATCTCCAAAATCTACAAAAAATATGTCTCCGCGCATACACATAACTGCCGCCCTCCTATCCCAAGACATAGGCTTCCACCTGTTTATCCCTGAACCCATACATCTTTTCCAGTTCCACCGCCGCTTTCTTTTTATACTTTGCAATCATGGCAGTGCTGACATGGTACTTTGCCGCTATGTTCTCCCATGTCAGTTCCCCTTCCACTAAATCCATCACCACGCCCGGAAGCTGCCCGGAAAGCGCCGACACGCTTCTTTCAAAAAAATCAATCTCTTCCGAAAGGTACAGGTAACGGTTGAAAAGATACTGGTACCACCCGTCATTCTCCCGTTCCATGATTTTCCTGTAATTGACCGCAATACCTGCTGTCTTATCAGAAAGCGTGCTGGTCTGCACCCGTTCACCCTCGTGGCGGGAATACAGCATGGACTCGATCATCTCGTTTTCGCTGATCCCCTCAAACCTATGGAGCTGGAACCCGGTCACGGACAGCTCCCTCTTCAGGCTCTTATATTCCTTCATCATCGTTTCCGCTGTCATCCGCCGCACCTCCAATCCTTGCCCTGACCGCATGTATCATTGCTTCCTGCGTATTATCCTTTTTCTCCAATGCCCGGAGGATATCCTCGTCCACTGTCCCCTCCGTAACCAGATGCTGGAGGACTACGGTCTGTTTCTGCCCCTGCCTGTAAAGCCGTGCGTTTAACTGCTGGTACAGCTCCAGCGACCATATCTGTGAAAACCACACGATGCAGTTCCCGCCTTCCTGCAGGTTCAGCCCATGCCCTGCCGATGCCGGATGGATCAGTGCAACAGGTATTCTCCCGGCGTTCCAGTCCTCAATGTCCTTTTTCGTATCGATACTCCGAACTGGAAAACGCTTGGAAATCCTCTCCCTGTCATGCTTATACCAATACGCCACGAGCAGCGGCCTGCCGTTGGCGGCTTCGATCAGATCTTCCAGAGCATCCAGCTTCCTGTCATGGATGGCCTGCACGTTTCCGGATTCGTCATACACCGCACCGTTTGCCATCTGCTGCAGTTTGTTGCTTAAGGAAGCGGCATTGACCGCATCGATTTCTTTCCCCTCGCCGAACTGCAGCATCATGTCCCGTTCCATTTTGTCATAGAGGGCTTTTTCCTTCTCCGACATTCTGACCTCCACCCGTCTGCTGACCAGCTCCGGCATTTTCAGATGGTCCGCTGCTTTCATGGAAATGCTGATATCGGAAATCAGTTCATAGATTTTTTCCTCCGCGCCTTCCCTCGGCTTATAGGAATAAATGATCTCCTGGTTCCTCTTATCCGGCACGAAGAAACGGTCACGGTATCCGCCGATATACCTTCCAAGCCTCCGCCCCATGTCAAGGATTCCGATCTCCGCCCACAGGTCCATCGGATTCCCCGGCGTCCCGGTAAGTCCCACCGCACGTTTTGCCATCGGCCTGACCTTCTTCAGCGCCTTAAACCTCTGCGCCTTCGGGGATTTGAAGCTGGACAGTTCATCGATCACGACCATGTCAAAGGAAAACAGCGACTGCTCCACAAGCCACGTTACGTTATCCCTCCCGATGATGTAAATATCCGCTTTCCGTTCAAGTGCCTCACGTCTCTGCTCCGCCGTCCCCATCGCCACGGAAAATTCAAGCCCCGCCAGATGCTCCCATTTTGTGATCTCCGCCGGCCAAGTGTTCTCTGCCACACGCTTCGGGGCGATGATCAGAATCCTGCTAACCTCAAAATAATCAAACAGCAGAAGCCATAGGGCGGTCAGTGTGATCACCGTCTTGCCAAGCCCCATATCCAGTATCAGGCAGCTTACCGGATGCTCCAGTATAAAGTCCGTGGCATACTGCTGGTACTCATGCGCCTTGTATTTCATCCAAAATCCCTCCAATCCTTTCCGTGCCATCCAGCACATAAACCAAAAACCCTAATTTTCTAAGCTGCCCCATCCTTTTTTCCTGCAGCGCCCGCGGCACTTTCCCCGGAGCCTTCAGTTCCACAAATGCCACCTTCCCGCCCGGCAGGAGGACGATGCGGTCCGGCACCCCATTCATGCCCGGCGATACGAATTTCAGCGCCATGCCCCCGCGCTTCTTTGCTTCCTGCCTCAGACGGCTCTCAATCACTCTTTCTAACATGGCTTTTACCTCCTTTGCCGATTGCGGTTGCCCAATGCGTTTTATCCTTTACGCGCATATACGCCTGCGCTTGCCTTTTTTATCTTTATTTTTTATCTCAACTTAGTTTTATGGGAAATTGGGAAACCGAAACCCGAAAGCCCTTATTCTGCAAGGTGTCGGCACGGTTTCCCACTAGCGTTGCCCATTGCCGTTTGGGAAACCGCAGGCAACCTCTCACACGGTTTCCGAAGTTGCCCTTACAAATGTTTTCTGCACTCCGTATAAAGGGACTTTCGTCTTCCCCGTGCTGTTGGCGTCATATTTTTTCCAGCCGCCGATCTTATTGATGATGCCCTCGATTTCATAAGAATCCGTTTTCCGGAGGTTCTGCCGTTCCTTGCCGAAGCACTCCACCCATATCTCCATGCAGCATACGCGCTCCCGCCTGAGAGTCCCCGTGATCCCCTCGGTTTCAAATTCCCCACCGCCCAAGAATGCCCTTCTCTGGTAGACATCCATCGCATTCCAGTTATCCGGCAGGAGGCGGTCAAGGTAATCCGCCACAATGCCTTCCCGGTCATCGGACTCCATTGCTTCCTGCTGCATTTTATAGGCTTCCTCTGCTTCCCGTCCTTTTAAGAACAGCTCCTCGCCTTCTTTGTACAGATGGATTGCTTCCGCCCACACCTGATCCACGCAGTCCAGCTCCCACGGATGGAACTTCCCCGTCCCCGGAACATGGATCGGCCAGAATCTCCGATTACCTGTCACATCCCGAAGGAACCCGCCCTCCGAGTTCGTGCTGCCGACAATGACGCATTTCCTCGGATGGGATTCCACGTTCACGCCGTATGCCTGACGGAACTTATCATCCTGCCTTGTGACAAAGGACTTCACGACCTCCACCTCGGTCTTGCGGATGCCGCTCATCTCGGAAATCTCCAGTATCCAGTTGCCGAGCAGCTTCTCAGCGGCGGTTTTGTCCCTCATGTCAGAAATGGAGAGGGAATCGGAAAACCACTGCTTCCCCAATAGTGAGAAAAACGTGGATTTTCCCATGCCCTGCGGACCGTTCAGCACAAAGATGGAATCAAACTTAATCCCCGGCTCATAAATACGGGCTACCGCTGCGACAAGCGTCTTGCGGATGACCGCCCTCGTATACGGCGTATCCGCTGCGCCGAAATAATCAATGAGTAAGGTATCCACTCGCTCTGTCCCATCCCACTCCAAACCGGAAAAATATTCTTTGATGGGATGGTACAGCCTGTCGGAAGACACCACCGCAAGCAGGGCATCCTTGAATTTCGCCGGGGACCAAATCCCGTATACCCGCTCAAAATATACCTTTGCATTGGCAAGGTCAGAATCGTTCCACCCCGGCTTGACCTGCTTCCACGGCAAAGTGCCGATCACGTCAATGGTATCTTTGAATTCGTTGTAGACCACATTTTGGAAATTCTTATCATTGCGGATGATCAATGCGATATTCTGTAGGCTGTCCCTGATGTTTCCCCTGCGGTCAATCACAAGGCGGCTCTGCCAGTCCTCTTCTGTTTCAGAGAATTCTGCCGCCGCCAGCTCCTGCCTTTCCCTTGCCAGCGTCGCTTTTACCTGTTCATCCTGCGCGACAAACTCCTGCATCGCCTTAAAGGAAGGCAGTTTCCCGGCTTCCATCCCTTCCGCAGCACGGGCATCCTTCTCCCCGAACTTATGGAGCCTGACCACATCAAACGCATTCATCAGCTTTCCGCAGCAAGGATCAGTGGCATGGTGGCTGTATGCGAACAGCCCGTCATAAATCACAACGCCCGCCGCCGAATCCGCCGGGATATAATCGTACCTCCCATGAATGGCACTTGACGGACGGTACACATCCGGCAGGAACTTATCAATCGCATCCGTAATACTGTAGGTACGGTTGAACGCCCCGATCAGCCCTTCCTTGGAAAGCGGATCAGCCTGCTGCTTCATGTCCTTCCTCACCACCGCACTCTGCCTATGGCTTACTGGCCATGAGGACACATCATGCCAGTCCCTGTACCTTGCCAGCACCTCATCCGGCTCTACGATCCTGCCGCCCAATTCCCGGAACACGTATTCCCCATCGCTTGAGGTACTCGGCCAGTACATCAGTCTGGAAGGCTCATAGGTGGAATCATCGAATAATTCAATCCCGATGTCGTCCGCCAGCATCCTGCTCACCGCGCCGTACTCATCAGGCGTGACTTCCCTTGCAAGGAAAATGATGAGACGGAGCCTTGGCTTCTCCGGGGTATGCTTATGGGTGGAATAGGCAATCATCTTCATATCAAAAAACATCTCAATCTCATCAAGGATACCTTCCGTCCCATAATCCATATCCAGCGTGACGGCAGACCGGGAAATGACGCAGTCCTTCTTCCTCCTGCCGCCTTTCAGCTTTCCTAACACAAAACCGCCCACATCTTTGACATTATCCTGTTCCCCCTTCGGCATCTTCCGGTACTGCTCCATCGTCTCTGCGGTATAAACAGTCTGCGACAGCCGCTTGGCAAACTCTTCATACGTCATTTCCTGCCCGTTGAATTTCTTGTCCATCCTTGAGTTTCCGACTGATACGAACATTCTTCGCCGCCTCCTTCTTCTTTTTCTTCTCTGCACGGGTTACCCTGCCGACAGCGGCATTGGCTGTCGGGTCCGGATACCCTTCCCGGTTTTTCCCTGACAAAACAGACACCCCCTAATCCTTTTTATAAAACGGGCTTTCAAATCCCGCCGCCTTAAGCGGAAGCCCCTCGCACCATGACGGGCAGACCGACATGATCCCATTTACTTCTTCCACGCTGGAAACACCCTCCGGCACTTCCAGAACCACTTCGTCATGGACATGGCAGACAATGGGAAGCCCCACTTTCTCCAGCCGGAGCATCGCCTCCGCCAGCAGGTCCCTCGCCATCGCCTGAACAATGTTCTCACAGAATTTCGCGCCGTAGGATTCCACCCGGCTCCATTTTTTGTTCAGCCCCACGCCCTCATAGCAGACGCTTTCCGAGCCGAAGCGGTTGACCGTCATCCGGGGGCGCACATAGGAAAGCACCCTCCCGGACGGGAGCCGGATCATCAGCATCCCTGACTGGTAGAACACATGCACCTTTCCTACTGCAGATGCCCTATGCTCCTTAACCGCCGCCTTGACCGCGCCGTCAATCTCATACCAGAAATTTACGATATGCGGGTTGGCGCTCCGCCAAGACTGCACCAGCCCTTTCAATTCCGGTTCCTCTACGAAATTCAAAGCCCCCATGCTGATAAGCGCCCCTTCCGCGCCTCCGTACTGGCAGGCAAGCGATGCCACCTTCCCCCTCGCCCGGTATGGGCTTCCTTTCGTGATCTCCCCGATGGGGATATGGAACATCTTTGCCGCCGTCTGCTCATAGATTTTTCCGGCTCCCCGGAATTCCTCCATGACCCATCCCTCCCCGGCAAGGTAGCCCATTACCCTCGCTTCGATGGCAGAGAAATCGCTGACGATGAAGCGACACCCTTCCTTTGCCACAAATGCGGTACGGATCAACTCCGACAACACCTCTGGCGTGGAATCGTATAATAATTCGATGAGGTCATACCTGCCTTCCTTCACAAGGGAGCGTGCAAGCTCCAGATCCTCCATATGGTTCTGTGGGAGGTTGTGGATCTGCACGAGCCGGCCCGCCCATCTCCCTGTCCGGTTTGCCCCGTAGAACTGCAGGAGTCCGTGTACCCTCCCGTCAGGGCAGACCGAACGTTCCATTGCTTCATACTTTTTGACGGAGGTCTTGGACATGGCAAGGCGCAGCTTCATCATTTCCGACACTTCGCCTTCATTTTTTTCCACCAGCTCTTCCACTGCTGCTTTGGCAAGGGAACCTGTTTCGACTCCTTTCTCCTGAAGCCACGCCTTAAGCTGCGGTACGCTGTTGGGATTTTCAAGCCCTGACAGTTCATACGCCCTCTTGGAAGCCGCTTCCTTATATAGAAGGTCACAGGCCGCCGCATGGGTGATCAGTTCCCGGTCTACCAAAATGCCCCGGTCATTGATACGCTGGTCCATGCAGTAAAGCTCCTGCTCCTTATCGGGGATCGGGAACTTCTGCAGCTTTTTTCGGATCTGCATCTCCACCGCCACATCCCGGATACAGTAGGTTTTGAACAGCTCCCACTTCTCCGGCGCGTGGGCCGGCAGGTTCCTTGTCCTGCCGCCGTTGCTCTTGGTCGGTTTGCAGGGGATACAGAAATAGCGGATCAGTTCCTTCCCCTCCGTCATTTTCTTTTTATCCAGCTTCAGCGCTTCCCCCACGCCCTCCAGCGATAACGGTAGGGAAAGCATGGAAGCCTGAACAGCGGTGCAGCGCCAGCTCTCCGGCTGCAGATCCAGATGGAAAAAACGGTTGATGCAGGTCCGCTCAAAGGCAGCGTTGAACGCCGTCTTGATGACCGCATCATCTTTCAGGCACTCCATGACCTCCTCCGGCATCTCCTCCCCGGAAGCAAGGTCAACCACCGCAATCTCCCCGTCATCGATGCTGTATGCAAACAGCAGGATTTCAAACTGCGGGGATGACGCATAACGGTGTACCCCGCAGTCCGGCAGGGAAACATCCGAATAGGTTTCAATATCAATCGCCATCAGTTCAGCCATACATACGACCTCCCCGACTTGATTTTGCTGATCATTTTCCTTGAAATCCCCATTTTCTCCGCAATTTCATATGGGTGGATGCCGCCAGCAAGCATCCTTTTGATCTGAAGAACCTCGTCATATTTCAGTTCCAGCACCTTCATCGGGAGCCGCCGTACAGAACCGCCCCGGCACTTCACATAGCGCGGCATACAGCGGATTCTGCCTTGGTCGCTGATCTGGTATCTTCCTTCCATTCCTTTTATGTCTTTCCACCGTTCCAATCCCAAAACCTCCCTTATGTATAGGGCGGCGTTTCTGCCGCCTGCCCCGTTTCCTTTTAGGAGAGGAAATCATCCTCGCCGTCATCCACCGCTTCAAACTCATCCTTCGCATTGGCTCTGGAACCCAGCGGCTCCCCGTCCCTTAATTTCTGGACATTGCCAAGCCCGGCTGCAATACCCTTGTTGCCGTTGGAATTATAGGCATAAAAGGTAATGGAAACCCTACCGTAACATCCGCTGTACACCTCGCTCTGGTCAAGGATCGGCTGCACCTGTCTGTCCACGATCTGCGGTGCCTGTTTGGAATTGGCATTCAGGAACATGGAGCCTGCATAAGCCTCGTCCTCCGCCCTGTCCGAATCGCCGTCCCGCAACGGCAACTTCAGATTGGCAGGGATCTTTCCTCCCCATTTTCCTTTGCCTTCTTCCTTCGCAATCTCAACAGCCTTCCTGATCTTGGCAATCGTATCCTTATCCTTTTTGTCGATGATGCAGGATACCGAATACTTCGGCTCGCTGCCGTTGACGGAATCCGGCTCCCACAAATGCGCGTAGGAAAGCCTGCATGGAACAATTACTTTGGTTCTGTTTTCTGTACTCATCACTTAATCCTCCTAAAATCCGCTTCTGCGGTTGATACATTGACTGCTTCCCGTTTATCTGATTCCGGCACCAGCGTGACCTTGCCCTCCGGCTTATACACGAAAGCTCCGAGGATTTCAGCAAACTTCTTTTTCCCCATCAGCTTCTCCATCTCCGTGATGCCGATCAATGAAGATTTGAAGATGTCCGTGTATCCGGCTGCCTTTGCCGCATTCGCCGCATCTTCCTCATCCGTATATCTGCGGTTGCTCCGCCCAAGCACCAGTTTGAACCCCGGCCATTTCTTATGGTTGACAACCGCTTCATTCTGAGCGTAGGTGTAAATTTCCTCCGCCCATTTTTTCAAAGCGTCCGCTTTCATAAGCACCTCTGCGATCTCTTCCTCTGACAGGAGCGGCGCTTCCTTAAATTCCATCTGCGCCAACTTCAGATACTCATTCGCCCTCTCCCGGCAGGTAAACCTCGCCTTGCAGAATCGGCAGTGATCCCCGGCAGCGTATTCGCCTTCCCCGGCAAGGGCCTTTTTCGCCCCGGTTTCAAATACCTCGCTTCCCCATTTCAAAAGCGCTTCTGCGGAAATCTCCCATGTGGAGAGATGCTGCAGCCTCGGCTGCACAATGGTCAGCTCCACCGTGTCGATATCATACAGGCAGGACAGCATATCGAGGACTCCGAGCCCATAAATCATAAGCTGTACATTCTCTTCCGCTTCCACCATGACGCCCTTGCCGAGTTTTAGGTCAATAATATGGATTTTCCGGGAATCCACCACCACAAGGTCTGCCGTTCCGAAGCACCCTTCCACACGGCTGCTCAAATCCACCTTTAGTTCCACGCCAACATACGGATCTGGGCATTCCTTCCTTGCCATCTCAATCTGTTCAATGCCGTAGGCAGCGTAATCCTCTACCGCTTCCATCAGTTCATCCGAATAATAATCAGAGACAGGCCGCTTGGTCCTTTTCTTCAGATGTTTTTTGATAAGGTATTCCGCCATCTCATGTCCGGCAGTCCCCTCCGCCGCATACGGGGACTGCTCATCCGCAAACTGTTCTTCCAGCTTAAGGGACGGCGGGCAGCTTAAATACCGCCTGCCGGACGATGGGGAAAACCTTGCATGCGCGCCCATCAAAGCGCCTGCGCTTTCTGGTACAGCGCGCCGAGTTTCTCATCCGGCACATCCGACAGCTTGCTGTATCCAAACTCGGTAATGAGGCTCTTGACCTCAGAAGTCTTTCCAGCCCTTGATTTCTCCGTCAGAAATGCACGGACTGTTTTCCTGTCAATCTGCGGCTCATCTTTTGCCGTCTCTTTGGAAGATACCGCTTCCGCAGCTTCCTTCTTTTCAGGTGCTTTCCCTGTTCCCCCCGGCACGCTCCTGCCTTCTGAAATCATCTGCCGGATTCCGGCAGCAATCATTTCATAGCCTTCCGCCATCTTCATTAATCCTTCATTCATAAATCTTCTCCTCCTTTATTCCAGTCTCAGCCCCTGAACCGCCATACGGTATTCCGGTGTGGCACGCTCGTCAATCGGAAGCGTCCTAACATTTACTGCATTGAATTTTTTATCATAAAGCCGGACAGGTTTCTTTTTCTTTCTGGCATGGTCAAGCTCAAACTTCATGCCCTCCGTGATATCGAATCCAAATACATACACCTCATCACAGGAATCCATCAGTTCCAAGCCCATCTCAATGCCTGTCATTCTTTCGTTGGGATTATTCTCATCGAGGAATGTTGGAAAATAGAGATGCGGGATCACAGGGATTCTCCCTGTCCCAATGACAATCTTCCCGTAGAATTTTGCCTTTTTCATGTTCTCCTCGATGTTTCCCCGATATGGGGAGCAGATAAAAACTTTTCTCATAATAAAATCATCCTTTCACATTCGGCTCTCATGACCGTGGGGTACTCGTCAATATTTCCTACAAAGCAAAGTCTCTGAGGATGCTGTCCATCACTGCCTTGTCCTCATCGGTTAGCTGCTCCGATAACCGCTTAAGCAGTTCCTGCTGATTCGGCTTCAAGTATTTGCGCCCGATGTAATATCCATCAGCCACTTTCACTCCTCCGCCGTATCTGCCACGGATGGTTTCAATCGGGTGAGCGAGAGTAAGCTCTTCGATGTCATATTTAATGGTCCGGACCGAAACATCAAATTCATGCGCCAAGTTCGCAATGGTGTCCTGCCTTCTTTTACACAGGACATTTAAGATCGCCTCACGGCGCTCACTTGGTGTCATGTTTTTTGCCATCCCCGCTCACCTCCTTCCTCATTTCCCTTGCCTTGTGAACACAGGATATTGGTTAAAGGTGCAGGCTTTTTGCACCTTTAAAAACTTTTCTCAAATTTCTTTAGGGAAGAAAAACACTCCCCATCGCCTTCATTCCCTTATTCTCTTTTCGTACTTCAGATAAACCGTAAAAAACCACACCGCAATCTCCGCACAATAGGTAATATCCTTTTCACAATGAAAAAAGGGAACTGCCTGTCCAACGTAAACAGGCAATTCCCTAAAAATGGCTGAACTTAAGAAAGCCACTAGAATCTCTGATTTTTTACAGCATTCTACCAACATACCTGTTCGTAGACCACTGTAATATCAGCACATCCTAGTGGCTGTTTCTACAAGCTAGTCCCATTATTCTGTTTTCATTATCATCCACTATCCGACACAGGCATCTGCTGTCGCTTTTCCTATATGAACAGGGATATCCTCTTTTGTAATCATACATTTGTGCAGCACCACCACATCTTCCTTAACTTCCGATTCTGTCTTACAGACAAAACACCTTTTATGCCAAGGACAATTCTTTGTGCATCTATGTACCACTCCATCTGCCATGTGTCCCACCTCCAATCCATTATTTGACAGTTTTCTAAAGTTAGACTATTCTATGTTTCGACAAGAATGTTTATTCCAAAAAATAATCATATTTTTTTATTTTCAGCATAAAATGTTTCTGAGACTACTTTCCCCGCAAAGGGTATACCTAATATAATCATTTTTGTTTCCTAAATTTTAAAAATCCATTTCCCAAAAGATAACTTGTTCGCTAACATGCGAACGCATTTCTCAAAAAAATATGCGGACTGTTTAATCCGCATACTTTCTGAGTGCTAGAAATTACACGCGAACAAGGCTGAGGATATAAGATTTAAGCCATCACTGCTTAAATATGCATCCTGTGAAATATGTCCAAGCTGTTTAAGACGGTATGTCGCTGCCTCAAACGAAACATTAAATACAGAAGAAACCTCTACTGCAAGTGCATAATTCATAAACACCGATTTTACGCTCCGTTTTTTTACCTGCTCCGCTACTCTATGGACCATTCTGGCCGGCATCAGAATTGCTGAAGATAATGCATTCGCCTGCCATTCCATCCAATCCCGGTCTGTCCACGTTTTTATCTGTTTCGCATCTAATTTTTTTGTATCAATCCGACACTGTACCATAGGCACAGGAGCCTGTCCCATGAAATCAAACAGAGTTATCTGATTGGGATCATAAGCAAAATACTCCTTATGTAGATACCCGTGGCTTGCCTCATGCCCCATAGTAAACCGATACCTGTGTTCTTGATTTTCTTCTAACAGAGTATTATCAATTATCACCGTGTGAGCCTTTGCACTGATATATTCCGCGCAGTTATTCGACGGATTGTACACAGGTATTTTATCTGTGTCATTAAATACTGTCATTCCAAGATATAACCCACAATGTGACAGGTACTGAAAATCCTGCTCCATGCCAAGATAATCCTGAACGAATAAATCAATATCGATCTCCTGTGGAGTCTTAAGTGCTTCCGGCATAAACTCATCCACAAGATTTTCCCCAATGATATCAATTTCTTTCCTGCTTAATACTGGTGCTCCTGACTGCTTCCTTTTTATGTCTGGTCTATACATATACAGGCTTTTACCCCTTTCGCTTTCTCAGTTCCTCAACAAACTGGTTCCATTCCTCTTCTCCGGCATCCAAGTCCCTCGCTGTTCTTAAAGCTGCACTAACATAATCCCTTCCCATTATGTATTCTGGTAAATCGGGAGCTACCGCATTCCTCTTTTTTCCAGCCAAATCAAGCATAAGCGCATTTTCTTCCTTTGAAAGATTCAGGATACTTGCGAGTTGAGTAAGTTTTTCCATATCGAAGGGATTTCGTCTGTCTTTCTCTACATCTGTTAAAAACGGAGCGGACACATTCAGCATCTCTGCCATTTTTCTGATCGTAATTTTTTTCTCAATCCTCTTCTTACTTATAAATTCTCCAAAATTCGCATACATGATCTTCACCTTTTCATTTTCCTTTTCTTCTCGTTTTGTCTTTGTTCTGCATCGTCTCTCATATCGGTGTTCATTTATTAGCACGCTTGCTTGTTCGCTAACTTGCTAACACGATTATATAAAAAATGAAAAGGAATGTCAACCCTAATTTTGCCAAAAAGTTTTATTCCTTTTCATCGTGGTCAATGCAGGTAGCTGTGTGGAAAATGACCTTTTCTCGGCTCATTATTTTTCTTTATGGAAGATTCAGCAGCTTCCGCCGTTTCAAATAGTCGGCTGTTTCTTACTTGGATACCACCGCTTGTTCCAAAACGGATTATATAAAAATCTCCGCTCTGTTTTACAATTTTCACTTCCCGGATTAATCGGTTGCTCTCAACAATATATGCCGTAGAGCCCGTTTCAAATTTCATGTAACCATCGCCTCCTATACTGAGGTCAGACAAAGGGAAAGTCAACCAACCTGTCAGTTTCCTCGTGCGACACCATCCTAATGTAGCGATAGGTACATTATACGAACATTTGTTCTATTTGTCAATAAGAATTGCTAATTCCGTTCAATCAAATCTGCTCCCATGATACGCCTTGCCAGTTTAAGAAAATCTTTATTTATCATATCCGGCTCTTCTAATTCTTTCTCCACAATTTTTGTGACAAAGTTTCGGAGTGTCCCTTTTCCCTTCTTAAACTCAGCCGATTTTATCATTTCCCGGATATCCCGGTCACAAAATCCGACATATATTTCTATGGTAAGTTCTTCCGGCACACCTTTGATGGTTTCATAACAAACGGCTTCTATCATGGGGCTTGTCAACATATAGGAAGAATTATAATTCTCTGCCAGAGCAGGAATGGATGTATAATCCAAATTGTACCGATAGGTTGTTCCTTTTTCTACGGACCAGATTCTAATCTCTGTTTCCGACATAGGCTGTATCCTCCCCCATCTGCTTATTTTTTAATCAGTTTCCTTTTTACAGGAATATGGAAAATATAAATATAGGTAATATCCTCATCCGTCAAAATTCCATTTTCTTTCCCGAAGTCTATGACTCTCTGTGGTATAGACGTTTTCTTCTTCACAATGGAGCCACCATGTTTCTTGGCAATGGCACAACTTGCTACATTATCTGTTGACGCTTTCCATCTGAAATACTCCACTTCGTGTGTTTCCGTATAATATTCCATCAGAAGTTTTGTGGATTCATAGCCATAGCCTTTCCCCATAAATTCATCCATAATGTCAATTCCCACTTCTGGCGTTTTGCTTTCCGTTTCCAGTATCTGGGCAAAACCACATACTCGCCCTGTTTGATTTTCAATCACGGGACAGACAAAATCATTTGCTTTGAGCTGTCCCCAAGTCTGTGGAAATTTATCGGAAGAATACAATGATTTTACTACAGACCGGGATTGGCTCATTTGGCGGTATATTTCTTTTGTCCCCTCATCTATCTGTGCAATGCTTACTTTATCAGAGCTTTTCAATATTACCATCATGATCTCCTAGAGAACGGTGTTATCAAATTATATCAGCAGTTTCTTCCCATTCTCCCACAAATTTTCATTCCTGTTCTGCGCTATCCCCAACTTCTTGATTGATTTTATTAAATACAAATTCGCATACATCAAGTGCATTTAGTAATTGCACACAATCCATTTTTGTTGTTTCCCTACAGCACCTGCCATGTAGCAGCCAAGTACGATCCAAATAATCCGGCTCTGGCCTTGCTTGCTCGTTCATATCTAACGGCAATTTCCCAAAACAAAAGAGTCTAGCTGTATATTCCTCAAGTGCCGGATATACATTAAGAAAATTATATCTTTTCTCTAAGAAACTTTTTGAGTTTACATAATCCTTCTTTTTCTGGATTGAAAAGCCATATTCTGAATATTTATCAACATACGTTAACCTTTTATTATCAGCGTTCCGTTTGGGAAAATCTACAAGGTTAGATATTCTGACCTCAAAAAGTATTGTAAGATATAATGCCGTTGTCATATAATCCTGTCTTTCAAACGCTGCTATTCCATTTTGATAATACAGACTATATGGTGCTTCAACATAAATATCGGATAATTTCTCTTTTATGCTTTTTATTACCCTCTCATCATCCTCTTCAAAAAATTCTATAATTTTTTCAGGGGACTCTTTTACCCATTGATACCATTTGGCAAAATCTCTTGGATTTCCATGTTCTGAGGGAATCCAACCATTACGCCCTAACTCCCGGCTTCGTTCTAACTCTGCCGAATATCTTGTTTCAAACTCTTCTTCTGAAATGCCAACTGTTTCATTTACAATTCTTGTATACTCTCTGAGTTCTTCGGACATCGAAACTAGCAATAAACCGCTATTAAGCCGTTCCTGCAGAACATTGAAATTTATCCCTGTATTCTGAAAAGATGTAATCTGTTGAGCCAATTTGCTCCAATTGCATTCTACCTGACGAAACCCAGAAAGTTTCTCATATATATTGCTCAGATACTTAAGGGTTTCTGCACTCAACCCTGTCTTCTCATAATCCTCTTTTTTCAAACTGCCACAGCCTCCTCACATATATCACATCAACCCAAGCAATTTAATATCCATATGGCTATCTGACAAATAATAATCATATAACTTTGTGGCAGGAATTAGACGGATTTGTATATTTTCTAATCCCAAATTTTCTAGTATTGACATCTTGGCCACACCTTTTATTACAATCTCATCTTGCTCTGTTGGCATCAAAAAACAGTTGCGTACTTTCGTAATATGATGGGCATTGATAAACTCTTTATACGCCAACTGATACAGATACTGCTTTGTCACATCTCCCACACTTGGATTTCCTCTGAGAGATTTTCCCTTTTCAAGTTGGAGATTATAGTATTTTGCATCAAAAATAATAAACCAATCTTCTCCTTCTATACACGGAATACTGACTAAATCGGGAATCAGCGTATCTGCCGCCTTTGCTTCTGTATCTGTTCCTTGCCAAATTGGTTTTTCGATAATATCAATCAGCTTCATCCATCTTTCATTTTTTCCCTGATACCGTTCAGCAAGCGGCATAGCCATATTAAGCTGCCCAAGGGCCATTCCCAACTTGTTGTCAAATACTTCTGCACAGGCTTTTTCCCAGACAGCATGATATGCTGTTGTTCCATACATACTGATACCGTCATTTTCGTCAAGCATTCTTCTGTTTTGTGATATGTATGCGTATAACGTTTTCAAAAGTATCTGTCTGTGAGTATTAAACTGCTGATTCAGTTCCTTTAGAATACGCTCAAGCACATAATCTCGATCGCCAAAATCATCCAATGATTCCTCTGATAATTCGATACTATCCATATCAAACAGGGTATCAAGCTGAGCGTCATGAAGCTGTCGTGAACATTCCGTAAGCACGCACTCATGCAGTCTCTTAAAATAATCCTTATCATCTTCCACGGACTTTTGCGTATACAGCTCCATATAATATGGTCTATTACCCTCAATCAGAGCAAAACTTTCATCTATTGTTTTGCCCCATAATATCTCCCCTTCTCCATTTATTTCAATGATATCCTCGCTGTTAGTATAAATTCCATATTCATAATAATCATTGAGAAGAAATAGGATAACGGCAAGAATATTAAAACTTCTATTCTCGCCATCTCCGTTAAACACATTGATGATCTGCTCTTCTGAACGACTATATTTTTCCAACACTCTAACCACTTGCTTCATCTCAAGAAGAGCATCATCTTTTTTCGACAGTAGATACTTTGGATATACTTTGACAATGCGGCTGCCACAAGTAATAATTCCTACATAGGTGAACACATACAAGCAATCTCCACTCTCTGCAGTTTCATCTGTGATCTCCACATCATCATCAATCAAATCCGACATTTCAAGCTGATCTGCACTATTTTTAACGCTTTTGAGAACCCCATATGCTTTTAGGTTTTTGATAAATTTTTCTATGCCATCTTCGTCAAAGGAAAATATGCCCCTAAGATCGTTTTTTGTATAACGCTTCTGTTCCCTGACATATCTTGAAACAATCTTCATTATGCATCATTCCTTTGTCTGTCATAAAAATTTTCCTTAAAGTTCGGTCCAAAAATACCCATTCCAATTTCATCAAATGCATCACAAACGGAAGAATATTTGCTACTGTCGCATCCATCAAAAAATTTATGTTTCCCCTGTTTTACTGCATCTTCATACAGGTACATAATAACTTTGCTCTTAAAAGCATCTATGAATTTTGCAGAATCAATAATCATTCCGGTATCATCTGATGCTATTATCCTCTTTGAAAGGAAAAAAGGGCCCATCAGCTTGTCCTCATTAATCTTAAATCCCTCCGATGACATTTTCGCGTTGATGGCTTTACGAAGGATATTCCATTCTGCAGGTTCATCACTTCCAGCAAGATCAATTTTACCGATACCAGAGATTTCTTCCTCATTCTCATTAATTCCAAGATACTCAAAATTCCATCTTCTCTTGAACGCCGTATCCATAGGAAATACACCCTGATCTGCACTGTTCATTGTTGCCCATATGAACATATTATTCGGAATACGGATTCTCTGATAATTATCTAAGCTCCCCCCTAATTCCTTTGCCAGATATCTTCTAATATCCTCAGATGCTTGAATTTCATATTCACTAACGCCATTATCGTCTCTATCAAGCAACTGAAAAACATCCCCAAACACTGTTGCGACCTTTGCCCTATTAATTTCTTCAATCAGAAGAAGGTATGGCTGCGGATTATCCGTTCTGCCACTTTTCAATGCTTCAACATACACTCGCATAAATGGACCCGGAACAAAATCATATTTTATACTTTTTTCGTCAATATCCATAACTGGCTTATATGTACCCACAAATTGAGAATAAGAATAATCGGGATGAAATGTAACACGTTCATATGATCCATCTTTGTCTTTTAGTAAATCTTCACAATCTACCTTTAAACCATAACTTTTTCCCGTGCCCGGCGCACCAAATATAATGCGATTTCTTTCATATTTAGAAACAAAAGTTGTATTGAATTTCACATTGTACGTGTTTGTGTTTTCCAATTCTTTGTTGTTAGTCAGATAACTTTTTAAAGCCTCTTTCTCTTCCTGCCCATATTCAAAAGGAACTTCTATCATTTTTTTTGTAGAACCAAATATTTTTTTTGCCATATCTGCCCCTACTAAATTATCTAAGTCCGATTTTATACTGGGACTTAATTCAGCCATCGCTCTCATCAATGCTATAGCCTGATCTCTTTGCATTGTTGTCAACGCCTGATTTGGTTCTCCTTTTAATACAGGACCAATAGCAATTATGCCATATGTTCCTCTATAAGGAATTAAATCATCTCTCTTGATAGGTTTTTCCAATAAAACTTTCATATCTATCATGATTCTAAAATTTCTTTTCTCGTACCCTACATCATATGGCTCTTTAGATACAATTCCTATTCCAATTAATCCTGTATCCCAAGCAGGTCTATCTCCCCCTAACACAATAAATATAGGTGTTCCGATTATCAGATTTTCCTGCATAACATTTAAGCCATCAAGTTCGATATCATCTTCTTTATTAAGAATTTTCTTTACGCTCTCTGCATTTCTAGTTTTTATAGTAAAATAATAATCACTCACTTGCCTCCTCCTATTCCTCTATTGCTTTCAAAATTTCATCCGCAATCCTGTTGATTACTGGAACACATACCGAATTCCCTGCTTGTTTGTATAATCTAGCATCACTTTGTTGTGGCAATTTAAAATTCTTTGGAAAACCTTGTGTATTAAAGCACTCACGCGGTGTCATTTTTCTCAATCCATATTTAGTTTTTATAATACAAACATTATGACCACCTTCTCCTTGATTAGCTGTCAAGGTGGGAACTACACCACTTTTATTCTGCCTCACATATTTCCTTCTCCATTGATATATGGCTGGGTGCTCTTTATCATCATCTTTTGTTGCCTCAACTAAGAGCTTATATATATCTCCTTTATACTTGCCTTCTGTATAATAATATTTTTCACTTTCTTTTGCCTTAAAATCTATTATGTCTTTAACAGTTGTTGTCAACGGAACCGGAAGAGGCCAGTGAAACTTACTAAAATCCTCTGCTTCTCTAAATGCGACAATATAAATTCTTTCTCTATTTTGTGCCATATTTCCATAATTCATAGCATTTAAAACCTGATAAGTATAATGATATCCGAGATTATCTAATTGTTCGCATATAACACGAAATGTATTTCCGTTATCATGACCAACAAGATTTTTTACATTTTCAAATAAAGCTACTCTTGGTTTCTTCTCTTCCAGCATCCGAACCAATTCAAAGAATAACTCGCCACGCCCCTTTTCATCATCAAATCCTTTTCTGTATCCTGCAATCGAAAACGCCTGACACGGAAATCCGCCAATAACAACATCTGTCTTAGGAACATCTTCAGTTGGCACCATATGAATATCTCTTGTATCGACTTTAACCTTAGGAAAATTCAATTCAAATGTCTCACTAGCATAATTATCAAACTCATTTGCATAAACCGTTTTAAACTTACCCGTTTCCTCAAATCCTAAATCGATTCCCCCAACTCCTGCAAAAAAAGATGCAATACTATACATAAATTTCCGTCTCCTTTGTTATTTTACTAGATGTGATTTTACCACAAATCGCGGCGCGCCGCAATACAAAGAATAATTTATTTATGAGCAAAAAAACAGAGCCTTTAAGCTCTGTCCTTCCATCTACTGAATTTATCGATTATCTTGAATAATTCTGCATCTCCTAATATCAAAAACAATATCGGGCTGTAAACCTTGTGCGTCTACAAATAATGATTGCAAACTAACATGAGGTCTTCTACCTTGGTTTTTTTGATCTTGTATTGTTTGAGTACTATTCGCTGGATATTGACCAAATTGATCTGAATTTACGTTTAAATCATATATGTATAACAAATTTTCATCTAGTTTGAATCTTAAAAATACCAGATCATCAAATTCGCACTTCGGTCCAAATGAGGATAAATCCCCTTCAAAACGAGAAGTCGCCTTGAATTCAATTTTTTTTCCTGTATTCGGATCTGTCGCATCTCCTACCTCGTCACCACGATTCCAAAGCAACCCCAGGCAATAGCATCCCATTGGTTCGCTTATTGCATCTGGCATATTAATTCCTCTATGGCTGTTATTTGAAATATATGTATTCAAATCTTTCCACTTAAAATATGCATTACATGTTTCATCGATTCTAGCATCATCAATCGTAATATAACCAAATTCATTGTAAATCGGCATGCCATCATCTCCTTCGCACTTTAATGCATTTATTGTATCACAAATTTCCAGAAAAAAATACCCACAATACGCTGTTTCTCTATTTTCTATTAAGAATATCTGCTATTGATTTCAATTCATCTTTATATAAAATATAGTTATCTTGTTGTAATATCTCTGTCTTTTTTTCACTCCCTCTTCCTTGTTCTGGAAATACTTCCTTTTCGTCACAAGCAGCACGTAAATTATAATATGTACATCTTATTCCTTTAGATATATAATGCTTTTTGCTCCAAAATTCATCGTGCGATATGCCTCCAAGTATCTCTGCAGAAATCACACGATTTTCCTTGAGTTGTTCTATATCTGTAAATCCCATCGTATACATTGTCATATCTGGCTCTACTGTTACTCTTACCAAAACATACGCATCTACTTGTACTTCTTTTCCATTATTATTTTTATATGAATATTGTCCATCGGCATTATATCTTTTTTTCTCAATCATTAAAAAATTGGATTTTTGCTTCACAGATTTAACATTTATATAAATTCCATTAACTTGTAAATCAACAGTATCCCACTGCCCTAAAGGCGTTACAGAATAATCTATATCTCCCTCAATATTTGCATTGGGAACATTCTCTGTAATATATTTTCTTAGCGCTACTTCTCCAAGTTTGCCTCGAAAATCATCTCTGAAAATTTCCCAGTCCTCACGCTCCATTATTATATCCTTATTATGATTTCCAATCATTTCCTGAGAAAATCTATAACATAACGCTAATTCTCTATCTGTAAACTGCATATATTTGCTCCCTATGTATCAGCTTTGTCATCAAACTCTAAATCATCCATCGTCATCATATCAAAGATAGTTTCTTCAATCACTTTTACGCATTCTTCTGGTTTATTTATAATATCCTTTCCCCAAAACCTTATAACTGTCCATCCCATAAAAGCCAACTGCTTGTTTATCTCTTCGTCCCTTTCCAGATTTCTCGAAATTTTTTTTACCCAATAGTCAGAATTATTCCCTTTCTCAAGACGTGGTTTTAATACTTCCCAATCCTTCCCATGAAAAAATTCGCTATCACAAAAAATAGCAATTTTATATTTCGTTAACACAATATCCGGTTTTCCCGGTAACTTATTATAATTCTTGCGGTAATGAAAACCTTTGCTCCATAAAGCTTTCCGAAGGCACTTCTCTATAGATGTACCTTCGGATTTGATTCTAACCATATTTTTATGCCGTTGTTCTTTTGTTAAATTATCCATAAACAATCACCAAGTTTATTATATCATAAATTGGCTTATTCTACTATGTACTCATTTACTTTTTCATAATCGTATTTTAAATCCTCTCAATCACGATATCCGTAGATGGCACCCAGCTCACTCTTATTCCACCACCAACTATGGCTCCTATTGGAGCGAATCATTTTGCCACTTAATATACTTTTGCCAAATAATTCAACTTTCGCCATTTTTTATTTACTTTTGCCAAATAGTGTATACATTAAGTTATCCCCCTTGGCCTGCTCAAAAGGACAAACGGGATTTTTTTCTGACAAAAGCGATGTTTTATTATGTATATTCTACCTCTATGTAACCACAGAAACGCCCAGTTTATCGGCTTTTTTGCCCCTCTGGTAGTAACCAAGTTTAGAGTCTTAACACCGCTGACAGCCAGAAGATGGGATATTCCGTTGCGCTGGTACATATCCCGCATCTCCGGATTCATATCAGACGTATCTCCCAGAAGCACGGCTTTAAATACCGCCGCATCCTCCGGCATGCATATCTTCTCAAGTATACCGGCACACCGCATCCGAAATTCTGTTATTCCCTTATAATATGGAATCGCTTCTCCCCCCGCCACTTCCAGGTTTTCTCCATACAGCCTGCATGCAGTTCCCTTTGTGCGGTAATAGGTCCTGAAATCAAATTCTCCGGGATTTCCCGGTCCCTCCACCGGAGCCAGCTTCCCTCTCACCTGTACTTTCAAACCAGCTGTCAGCGCTTCCCGAAAACCGGAATCACTCTTTCCTTTCGCCCCGTTCTCCACATACACTACTATCCTCCTGAACTTCGCAGTCCTCCTCCCCGCCTCAGCCGTCACCTGTTCCAAAATAAGGGTAAGGGTATCTTCCTTTTGTTCAGCCTTTTTTATTTCTCCTCTTACCAGTATCCGAGCCCCGTTCATGGTCCGGGCCGCAGACTCCTCCCTGTCCAGAATCCCCTTTTCCTTCCCCCCTCTGGCCATCCCCAAAGACGCGCCAGCCAGAATACATGCCAAAAAGAGCAGAAGCACCCTGCGTTTCCGGTTGCTCCTGCCCTGCATCTTCTCCTTTGGAGCAGAAAAGCGCAATACTCCCCTCCCTGTATCCAAAAGCCATAGAATTCCCGCCGCAGCCGCGCACAGCCACGCCAGAACTCCTGTGTCCACCGCCGTGTTAACCTGCAGGGCCAGCACCTCTCCAAGTACGTAACCTGCTGCCAATACAACTAGCGGTCTCTTCATATTCGGTTGTGTTTCCTTTCGTATTTCCTGCCGTATCTTCCCGCGTTTCTTCTGCAGGCTTTCCTGCGCCTCTCCTGCAGTGCTTTCCTGCGCCTCTCCTGCCGGCCCTGCCCTATTGACTCTCCCCGTCAATATAATTCTGGCTTCTCTCAAAGGTGGTATTCAGGGACACCACATCCCGGAACATCACATTCTGGGACCCGTTGATCATAATCTGTACCTTTGTCACTGTCGTCATCTCCGAAAGAGAGTCCACAATGGAATAAATAGGTATATACTCATTCACTGCCAGGGTTGTATTGGAAAAAGCGGAATCAAAGTTGATATAGCATACATTATCTGTCACTGACAGGCTCAGTATCTTGCAGTCTGACGGGAGAGTGGGATTGTGTCCCTCCTGTCCCGGTCCGGCAATGAGCTGCTCTACTACCAGCTGTTCCAGGGAAGTATTGATGTTGTGGACTACCTCCCGTTTCTCCGGCACCAGGCGGTTGCCTGTCTCATCGGCAAAGTACAGGGTCAGCTCCGTCTTTTCGTAGGCATTCACATTGCTGGTGTTCATGATAAAATCAGTGGATGACAACATTCCCACCGGATTCCCCTGCCGGTCCATCAGTGGCTGGTCCCCGCAGTAAATATTGATATAGTCAATTCCCTCAATCTGCGTAAGGGTCCTGGTGAGGGCTGCCCGGCAGAGAATCTCCCGTTCCGCCTTCATAGCCGTGTAATTCATATCGAAGTACAGATACAACACCTGTTCCTCCTGGCGGCTCCCCTGATAGGTCACCCGGTCTGTCAGCCCCGGCTGGCAGTCCAAATCCTTTGGTACATTCAGAAACTGATCCATCAGTTCATTTACCAGCTCCCCCTTGTCCTTTGTTTCCGTCTCGTACTCCTGGGGAACCAGCTTGGTGATGGACGCATTCAGATAGTAAATCAGATATCTGCCCTCAGAAGGGTTTGAGGCGGGGCTTTCACCCTCCCAGCAGCCTGACAACAGGAATACAACCGCCATCAGGGGCAGAATCAGCCTTCTCACCGCATGTATTCCCATGGCATGTCTGCTCCCGGTACGTCTGCTCCCGGTATGTCTGCTCCCGGTATGTCTGCTCCCGGTATGTCTGCTCCCGGTATGTCTGCTCATGGCTTCGCCTCCTGTCTCGGTACATAGTTAAGAGGTATCCTCACACTGAAGGTGGTTCCCTCTCCCACCGTACTCTCCACATCTATGATACCGTGGTGCATCTGAATGACATTTTTCGCGATAGCCAGTCCCAGCCCGGTGCCGCCCACTTCCCTGGAGCGCGCCTTATCCACCCGGAAAAACCGTTCAAATATGTGTTCCAGCGCATCCTCCGGTATCCCGATACCGGTATCCGCCACCTTGATGTAGAAATATTTGTGGTCCGCATCCAGGGTCACGCGGACCATACCCGAATCCCGGTTATATTTAATGGCATTTTCCACCAGATTGGTAATTGCCAGGGATATCTTTACCTTATCCACATCCGCTGTCACTTCCCGGATGCTCTCCAGAATCAGTTCCACATTTCCGCGTTTGGCAATGGGACGCAGACGTTTTAAAATCAGCTCCAGTTCTCCGTTGATATTTACCTGCTCTATGTTCATCTGGTCCTCAGCTGTCTTGTCCATCTTGACCAGCATCAGCAGGTCCTCTATAATCTGGTTCTCCCGGTCAATCTCGTCCGAAATATCCGTCATAAACTCCCGATACAGCTCCACCGGCACGTCTTTCATCCCCATAAGCGAATCAGCCAGCACACGGATAGAGGTGATAGGCGTCTTCAGTTCATGGGACACATTGGAAACGAATTCCTGGCGTGACTGGTCCACGGCCTTAAGCTTGCCCAGGGACTTTTGGACGGACTGGGACAAAAGTCTGGTCTCCCTGTAAGTCTCCTCTGTGATGTCCGCGTCCAAATCTCCCTGCGTCACCCTGTCGAATGACATCTGAAGTTTTTTGAAAGGACGCAGCAGCAGATGGGCTGCCACCACGCCCAACACACTGATCACAAGCGCCATGCACACCAGAAAGAGATGGGATTTTCCCATGACCTTGTCTGTCAGGGACAGGATATTTTCCGTGGATGCGGTGACCACAATGACTCCGCTCACAGCTTTTCCGTCCGCAGCGTCATACACGGGAATGGTCTGGGCAAAATACTGCATATCCTTGTTGTAGTGGCTGCTGTTTTCACCCTTGAAACATTTGATGACCTCTTCAGACAAATAATACTTTCCTGTGGCCAGATTAAAGGTATCTGTCACCACCCGGAAATTGCTTCCCACAATAACGATTCTTCCATTATATACATCGGACAGGGTCTGCATCTGGCTGTCCAGACTGGCATTGTTCTTTTTCTCAGCCGTCATATAGCCGGACCGGGTCATCTTATTGCTGAGTATGACACACTGGTTCTGTATCTCTATGAACCTGGCATCCAGCTGGCTCTGCCGGAACGTACCCAGCATGATGCCGGCCTCCAGAAAAAGCGGAATCAGGGCTGCGCCTATAATGACGGCGGCAAGAGGTACCTTCATGCTCATGCCGAAGGTACGCAGCTTCTTAACAAATTTCTTTTCCGACACTTATTCCAGCTCCTTTAATTTCCTGGTGCAGGCAACTGCCAGGGCGCCAGGGCCGATATGGCATCCGATACTAAGGGATAGGGGAGCCCCGAACACGGGGACGCCGGGATATAATTCCCTTACAGTTTCTTCCAGCTCATGGGCTGCCTGCTCACTGCATGTATGTGCAATCTGCAAATAGGTGTGTTCCGCCTTCCGGTCTGCCAGGCGCTCCTCCAGATCATGGGCCAGGGCAGTCAGCATGATGGTCTTGGCCTGCTTCATGGTCCTGGCCTTTGCAAATGCATCCAGCTTTTCTCCCTGGATGGTGAGCACAGGCTTTATCTTGAGCAGGGTTCCCAGAGCTGCCGCGGCAGGGGTAATCCTGCCTCCCTTTTTCAGATATTTAAGAGTGTCCACCGTAATATAAATGGAGCTGTCAAACCTGGTTGCCTCCAGCTTTTCCTTTATCTGTTCACCACTCCATCCCAGCTCTGCCAAATCCCTGGCATCCAGGGCAGACTGTCTCTGTGTAACGGAAATCCTCTGGTTGTTCACCACCTGGACGCGCCCCTCATACTCTTTTGCCAGCATAAGGGCTGTCTGACAGGAACCGCTGAGTCCGCTGGACATGGGAATGTACACCACCTGATCATGATCCTCCAAAAGCTGCTCCCACTGCTCCATCACGTCTTTTGGCGAGGGCTGGGATGTGGTGATGTCGGCGCCTTCCTCCATCCTTCTGTAAAATTCTTCGTGGCTTAAATCAATACCCTCATAAAATATCTGTCCATCTATCATAAAAGGCATGGGAAGCACATATATGCCCAGCTTCTTTGCCTCATCCTGCGTTACTCCGCTGTTGCTGTCCGCAACAATAGCTATTTTCATATTAAATGTTCTCCTTCATGCAATCCCCTGGTTCAGTCTGTTTGCGGTTGCGTATAACTGGTAATACATTCCATTCTTCTCCAGCAGCTGTTCATGGTTTCCCTCTTCCGCAATCTGATTGCCAGCCGGCACAAGTATACGGTCTGCCCCCTGGATGGTGGTCAGGCGGTGGTCAAGGGCGGATGTGGCCTCGTCCATTAAATGTACCCTAACCCCGCTCCTCTTTGTAAACCTTACCCTCAACGGCAAACATATCTGTGTATTGTGTTCCTTTTTATAAAAAATAAAAGACGTAATCTCCCGATTAATCTTCCATCATCAGATTCACTAGGTTGACTAAGCTATATCCCTTCATAGCATATTTACTGCTATTCCACCATTATCCCATGTTTTCCCTTCCACCATACAACTTTATAAAAACACTCGAATCCAGTCATCTTCATGCATCTTTCAAGCGGATGGTCCACGTGAACATGGTTCTTCCTATCGTCATTTTATCCAGTCATTTATCTACAAGGCAGGCGCTCTCACGCTCCAACAAAACAGGGATCATATCAAGTTTAACTACTTTGGAGCATAAGGCAGCACCCTCAATAAATTCATAGGCGCCAGTAATCTTGACCATTCTAACAGATTTTGTTGCGTATCGCTTATGGTTTCCCATATGCAATGTTTTCATTACACATCGTTGCCGCCCTCCTCCTGATGGACCTGTTAACACACTTTTTTCAATTGAATCGTTAAGCGAAGCTTGGAAAGCATCCGTGTGTGTTGATGGTTTTTAGTGTATCATAAAACAGCCTTTTTTTCCACCAGAAAAGCACAGCCTTTTGATTTGGCTGTGCCATAGATTCGTTTATCTTCCTACATTGTTGATCGATATCCTAATCCAAAGGCGGTTCTTCCCTCCTTTTGATAGCCGCTGAACCGGTACCATTCGCCTGGTCCGTACCATCCTGTTTTCGATTTAAAGACTGCAGATCAGCTCCCTGTTTTTCCGTTCCAACGCCTTTTTTAACGTTTCATTTTCCTTCATTAATTTTTCATTGTCCTGCTGTACCTCTCTCAGCTGCCGGAGCAGTGCTTGTATTTCATGGTTCATAGCCATATCCAAAATCTTCTTTTTGGGGTTGCTCATGCCGGCCTGCTGCTCGAATGCCCGGTCCAGTTCTTTCCTCACCGTTGGATTTTTGTAGAAGAATCCTCTCGATAGTCCGGTCTTTTCCATCAGTTTTAGGACGGTAACCGGTTCCCTCTCATCCATCAGTTGATTCCATCTTCTTGTACCGGATATAGGCAGTCATATTGCTGCCCACATACACCAGAATACCTCTGAACTTCAGCGATTCCATAAACTCCAGCATGCTTTGGTAGCAGTTTAGATGATTATACCACCCCGTCCCCCCAAAAAATCAACCCGGCCTCCTTATACACTTCACGAGACAGGCTCAGATGATCCCTCCAATATCCCCACAGCCTTTCTATCACTATCTTCTTATTGCTCTCATATTCATATATTGTACCATCTATATCAGATATCAATTCCTTTATCATCTTCAACTCCCCGATTTCAATAACAATTCCAATTATTGCTGACCATAGTAAGCACTTGCTCCGTGTTTTCTCAGATAATGCTTATCCTGCAATTCCTGAGGCGCAGGCTGTACTTTAGGATTAATCAGCTCGCAGCAGGCCGCCATCTTTGCCACTTCCTCCAACACTACCGCATTGTGTACGGCCTCCATAGCGTCCTTGCCCCAGGCAAAGGGCCCGTGATTCTTGCAGAGACAAGCTGGAACTGCCATGTACTCTTTATCCTTAAAATATTCTGCGATGAGAAGCCCCGTATTTTTCTCATAGGCCCCCTCAATGTCCTCCCTGGTCAAGCAGCGCAGACAGGGGATCTCACCGTACATATAATCTGCATGGGTGGTTCCGTAACAGGGAATTCCTCTTCCTGACTGCGCCCAGCTGGTGGCCCATGAGGAATGGGTGTGAACAATCCCCCCCACCAGAGGTAGGGCTTTATACAACTCCAAGTGGGTGGCAGTGTCCGAGGAGGGATTGAGTTTTCCCTCCACACGGTTGCCATCCAAGTCCATCACCACCATATCCTCGGGGGACAGCTTATCATAATCCACACCGCTGGGTTTAATAACAAACATTCCACTCTCCCGGTCAATGGCGCTGACATTTCCCCAGGTAAAGGTTACGAGCCCGTATTTAGGCAGCTCCATATTAGCTTCATAGACAATTTTCTTCAGATTTTCCAGTATCTTCGGCTCTCCTTTTTACTTCCTGCTGCTGCGCTTTTATGGTTCCAAAATATACATGGCGATCTCATCTATCTCACGGTTAGTTGAGATAAGAACATCCTTTCCATGGTTTGTGTACCGAAACACATTCGCGGAACCGCAGTCCTTGTCCAGAACCTGGACCTCATAGCTTTTTGTATCCTGATTATATGTAAATGCAAGCAAATCTCGTGCGCCCTTTCTGTGTCCGATGACAACCCTGGTCTTTCCACAGAGCATGCCCCCAAAAATGGAGTGGGCAAATTCCGCAGGCTTATCATAAGCGTAAGCATTCCGGTAACGGCCGTCCTCCTTCTTGTATATACTGATGCTGTCGCCGTGGAAAGGCGCTATCACAGCTAACTCCTGCTCTCCGTCCCCGTCCAAGTCCGCAAGAAGCGCATCGCTGGCAGGAGTATCCAGAAGGCATTCTACACCCCACTGTCCACCCGGCTCTGCCGGAGGCGTAAAGAGGAATACGCCGTCCTCGGCGGACACTACGCTACCGGGAGTCCCGTCCAAATCGACTCTGTAATATCCGTGGTTTTTAGTAAGCCCGTCCTTAATCACTTCCATATGGAGCGGATTCTCCTGATTAAAAATGTTTAAATTCTCAGGCAGAACCGCAGCGTACACTTTACCGGGCTTTGACCAGTCATCCTTAAACTCATGGCCTGATTTAAGGGTGCAGGCAATAAGATACCGCACGCCTCCTCTCTCCAGGATATCAAACCTGTGTACATGAGGAAGAACCACCAGTGTGGTTACCAGCCAGTCTCCCTTGCCTCTTGGAGTTACGTATACAATCCCGGCCTCCTTAGAGTCGTTTGGAGAGTAGCACTTATAGGTGGAGAGAAACTGCCCGTCTGTCCCCGGCACCTGGACAATGGACATAGCTCCCCCCGGTTCAGTCCATACCGTGTCCACCTCGTTGCCGTCCAGATCAAAGAGGATACAGCGACCTACCTTCTCCGCCGCCACAAGAAAATAATCCATCCCCTGATAATGAAGAGGGGCAATGGAATAACATTTAGCCAGATTTCCTATTACTTTTTTCTCAACTTTCATAATTCACTCATCCTTATTCCCACTGCGCATCCAGAATACTAGTCATCATCTCATTGGCCTGAGCCAAATCCTTTTTCCACTGAGGATTCCCTGTATACCAGAATTCTGTCACATATTTTCTCACCCCCAGATCCCAGGCCGTCTTTATGGCTCCCTTAAAGTCCACATGGCCTTGGCCGAAGGATACTTCGCGGAATACGCCGGGAGTGGTCTCCTTCAGATGCATGGCTGCCAGATGGCCTTTTCCAAGGCGAAGGTCTTCCAGCACATCTGTACCATAGGTCTTTGCTGCATTGGTAATATTTCCAATATCAGGATAAACGCCCAGATACATGGAGGAAACGAGCTCCACATACTCCATGGCCTTTCCCACTGTGTTCATGAAATCCGTCTCCATGGTTTCAAACCCCATGACGATGCCTACTTTCGCTGCCATCTCAGTTGCTTTTATGAGATTTTCAGCAAATTGTCTTTTGGTCTCATCTGTGGACTCGTCATAGTATACGTCATAACCCGCCAGTTGTATAATCCGGATTCCCAAGTCATCTGCTAGCCGGATTGCTTTCTCCATAATCTCCATTCCGCGGCTGCGGACAGCAGGATCGCTGCTTCCCAGCGGAAACTTGCGGTGTCCGCTGAGACACATAGTGCGTATGGGAAGCCCGGCTTCCTTCATCAGACTCACCAGCCCCAGGCGCTCCTCTTCTGACATGTCCAAACGTCCCAGCTTCTCCTCCGTCTCGTCAATGCTAATCTCCACAAAATCAAAACCGGCTCCTTTTGCCGCTTCCAGCTTTTCTTTCCACCCAAGCTGCGAGGGCATGGATTTTTCATATAATCCAAGAGTATATGGTCGTTTCATCACTTTCCTCCCATTATATGTCTCTTTTTTCCAATCGCCGTCTTTGAATCCGGAGTGGCATGATGTCTTAAAAATCAGATTTGTGCACCTGATATACCCGAACGCCTTTTTCTCTTATGGCGTTCAGGGCGTCATCGGGCGCCTTCTCATCCGTTATAAGATACTGAATCTTCTCTATGGGGCAACTGGTAAAGCTGCTGTTACTACCTATCTTCGTGTGGTCTGCCAGCACATAAACAGTCTGGTTTGCATGGGCGATCATCATCTCATTGATACTGACCTCATTGAATATCTCTGTGGTCATTCCTAACTCTGCGCTGATGCCAGAGCAGCCCACAAACGCTTTCTTTGCATATACATGCTGCAAATTCCTCAGAGTAAAATCCCCCACCATGGCATCCTTTGGATGGCGCAATTCGCCTCCTGTAAGCACCACATTAACACCCGGACAATATTCCCGCCCTATGGCCTTGCCATTATTGGTAATAACCGTCACGTTATTGCACTCCACATACTCCAGTATCTGGAGTGCATTGCTGCTGGTGTTGATGAATATTGTATCATTCTCTGCCACAAAGTCTGCCGCATACCTAGCGATAAGCTTGCGGTACAGCTGCACCTCGTCCTTCATATTCTTAGGGGCCATGGTTGACACAGCCCCTCCATAATTACGAACAAGGAGCTTCTGTTCCTCCAGATACTGAAGATCTCTTCTAATCGTAATCAGGGACACTCCCAGTAGTTGCGAAAGCTCATCTACGCGAACTTCCGGTTTCTCCTCCATTATCTCCACAATCCGGTTTCTGCGACTCTCCACAAAAGCTCTTTCTCTTTTCATACGTCACACCTCTCATTTAGGAATATATCACTTTGCGGAGCAATACTGTTTTGCCTCGCTCATATTGGCCCCAGTGAGTCCCAATTTTACTGCATTGCATCGGGCTCACTGGCTTTCGTCCTACAAAAACTCCAATTTAACATGTGCTTTTGTGCAAGCACAACGCGATTTTCCTCTGGAACTTTTTTGCACGGCTCAATACCTACGTGTATATTATATCCCAAATAGAAGCTTGTGTCATGTATTTATGTTCGTTTCGTTCATTAAATTTTAGAGAAGGCCCTTTTCTTTCATCTTGTCTTCCATCTCCCGAGCTGACATGATGTTGCGGAGTCCGATTACAACGGTTCCTTTTTTCTCGGCATCTTTAAACATGTTTGCAAAATTCTGTGCGCAGAATACTACATCATACTGACTAGCTGCGGTTTTCCCTTCGGACAGTGCACAGTGATGAACCTTCCCCGGTTTAATCCCCACTGTATCCAGCATTTTCTGCATAGTCATCTTCATCATCAGACTTGAGCCCGCACCATTTGCGCAGCATACGATAAAACTCATATTTTCCTTTGCCATAATTAACCTCTCCTGCTTATAAACGCCTTAACTTTGACAATTCATTTATACATTACTATTTGTTCTCTTTCAAAGCTCTGTATGCTTCGTAATCCTCTGTAATCAGGAAATAACCTTTTTTGTCCTTCCTGTACTGAATCTGGGGGATAGCCAGAAGTACGATAACTACAATTGCAACGCCTGCGTAGCTTAAGTACTTCATGACGGCTGTCATTACAGGCCACACAACCGCCCAATCCCACATTCCTAAATATCCACCGTAAGCTGCCATCCCCACCCAGCCTGCGATAATAGCTGAACCGAACACCTGGCAAAGACCGGAAATAAATGGAAGAATGAGAGCAGCCTTGATCCCCCCCTTCTCATTGGCAAACACAGCGATAGTTGCATTGTCAAAGAATACAGGCACGAATCCGCAAATAACAAGCACAGGACTCTTTAATGCGATCAGCGCGCCAATAGCGATAATCTGTCCTGCAAAGCCTGCAAGGAATCCCAGAGGAACTGCGTTCATAGAACCGAAACCGTAGATAACCGCGCAGTCAACACCCGGAAGGGAACCCGGCAGCAATTTGTCGGCAATCCCCTGGAAGGATGCAGTCAGCTCTGTTACGAAGGTTCTTACACCTAACTGAAGGATTGCCAGGTATACGGAAAAATACAAACAGGTCTGGATCACATAGAAGAACATGCTGGCATTTTCTTTCAGGAATCCCTGAGCCACAAGGTAATCACGTCCAAGGATGCAGAGAATCGTTCCGAAGAAGATTACCATCAGGATAGAGGTACATACCATGTTCTCATTAAAAATAGACATAAAGCCTGGAAGCTCTAAATCGTCAATCTTTTTAATATCCTTTCCATCTTTCTTTTTTCCAAAAACTTTCTCAGCCAACCAGGTATTCAGAGCAATGCCAAACATCTGTTGATGGGCCAGACAGAAGCCTGCTCCATCTGTCAATTCCTGACAGGGCTTAATGGTAAGGTTGGAGCCTACCGCCCAGTATGCGCCCAAAATCAGAGCCATTACAACCAGAAGGCTTGCATTATTGTCGATGAGGAACGGACAGGCGAACAGAATGAGCCAGTAAGCAGTGGACGCCTGCTGCACTTGCACATGACCTGTAGTAAACAGAGCGCGCAGCTTGGTGTACTTAGAGAAGCGCACCAGAAGGATGTTTACAATAAATGCAATCAACAGCAGAATCATCGCATTGCCGAACGCCTTTCCGAACACTTCCTCCACACCGGCTGTAACTGCGTTTTGACCGAAGTAAGGGTCAATTACCATAGCACCAATATTAAATCTTTCTTTCAGACCTACCAGCACCGGACGGAAATTGCTGACCAAACCACCGGAACCAACAGATAAAATCAAGTAACCCACTATCGCCTTAATCACGCCTGCCAGAACATCATACCAGGATTTCCTCAACAATATGTAACCAATCATTACGATAAGACCAATCATGAATGCAGGCTGCTGTAATACGTTAACTGCAAAATACGACCATATTTTCATTAAAATATCCATATTATCCCCCTTAATTTATCCCTCAATATAGTTCTCCTGAATCTTAATCAAATCCTCCGGTGTTTCCGCCTCCAGTAAAGCCGCCACTACCTCCTCATTCATCAGCAGCTCCGACAGTCTTGTCATGTTTGCCAAATGCTGATCTGGATTGCAGGACGCCAATGTAAAAAACAGTCTAGCGTCCATCTGCGCATTTCCCGGCTCAAAGCTTACAGGTTTTTTCAGTTTCATAAAAGCAATAGCTGTCTTGTGCACCCCCTTTGCACATTCCTGAGAATGAGGCATTGCCACATTGGGCATAATTACAATATAAGGACCATACTTCTTCACACACTCAATAATGTCTGCCTTATAATTAGCCTCCACAGTTCCATCTGCCTCTAAGCATTCACAGCTCATGCGGATGGCCTCTTCCCAATCAGAGGCCTCCTCCGCAAATTTGTAATGGTTTGACTTCACGAACTCTTTTAACATTGATTGTTCTCCCTTATGACCGAGGCTTACAGACAGGAGCGGAAAGGTATGTTCTGAGGAGCCTCAAAGCAGTCCTCAAACCCTCTTCGGTGATGGTACGCTCTCTTATCCTTGTCTGTAGGATACACATACTTGCCGCCTACTTCCCAGAAGAACGGATGGAATCTATAATCCAAACGTTCTTTCTTCATATCGTAAAGCACCTGGATTTCATTCACATCAGCCATAAAGTTGGTCCACACATCGTAATGGATGGGAATAACTACCTTGCACCTTAAGGCCTCCGCCATTCTCAGAATATCACATGAGGTCATCTTATCCGCCATCCCCACCGGATTCTCACCGTAGGAGCCAAAGGCCACATCCACATCGTAATCCTTGCCATGCTTTGCAAAGTAGATGGAGTAATGAGAATCGCCGCTGTGGTAAATGTTCCCGCCCGGCGTCTTAATCAGGTAGTTCACCGCCTTGTCATCCATGTCCATTGGGCATACGCCGGTCAGTTCTTCTCTGTCAGGTCCCGTGGAGTCTGTAGTAACCAGACAGGTACGGTCGAAGGAATCCAGTGCTACGATCTCAATATCTTTAACTTTGATGGTGTCGCCCGGGCGGACTGTAATGCAGCGGTCCTCCGGAACGCCCCACTTAACCCAAAGCTCAACTGATTTTTTCGGACCGATAAAGGGCACAGGAATCTCTTTTCCATTGTCATCCACAGTTTTCATTCCGCTCTGGATTACATGGGCCGCATACTCGGCGCTCATGTGATCCTGATGGTAATGAGTTGCCAGTACCGCGTCCACCTGCTTGATGGCAAACGGGTCAATCACGAAGGGTACCGCCCTCAGATTGGGCTGCATATCTCTGGCACCGCACATATTTGCCATCTGATGCCCAACCGCCATTTTCCCATTACCATGAGTGCGCTTTCCGTTGCCGCACCATAAGTCAATGGTAAGATTGCAGCCGCCGGGAGTCTTGAACCACATACCCGTACATCCCAGCCACCACATGGCAACTGTACCTGGCTTAACTTCCTCGTTCTCGATTTCCTCATTCAGCCAGGTGCCCCATTCCGGAAATGTACTCATAATCCAGGACTCCCTTGTCATTTCGCTCACTCTGCTCATATTATTATCCCCTTTCACATTCAACTCGACTCCTTTATATGATTTATTTGTTCTTTAATTGTATTTTATCATGTTTTACGATTGTTCGCAACAATCTTTTATGTTCGATTGTGTGTTTTTATGAGCGTTTCATATGCTATAATCAATTTCACCGCTCTTTTTCCAATTTTATTCCATATCAACAGTTATCACATATACATTTTGCCTATTTTTACAACAACAATGCCATTTACCTCTCGCTTCATTTTCCTTTTTATAGGCTCAAAATCTAAGAACATCCTTTCGGCGTGGGCAAACACACACATGCGCAAACATGTCAATGCAGTCGAACCTGAGCTTGAACGCTATGCAGGATTGGTACAGCAGCTCAAGGGCAAGAACAGAGAATGGAAAAATCTGCTTGCGTAGGAAAAAACGCCTTTTTTTCCACATATCCAAACTGCATAACCTCACCTATTGCATGACCGAGCGAACCAAAAAATTGAAGAAACAGAAAACCGAAAAAGAAATGCTGCTTTGCTATTTGAACTGTGCCAACGATTCAGGTGAAAAAGAACTTATCACAACGGAACGGACGCTGCAAAAGTAGTCAGAGCAGAAGGCAACATATTCTGACGAGCTTAATGAAGCCATGGAGGGGTATGTCGAACCGAAAGAGCAAACAGTCAGTTTGAATGTCTCCGAGCTCATGGACGCACGACTTGCTGTCCATGAGGAAAAAGAATGCTCCGCCGCCACTCGTGTGAAAGCCCCCTACGGCGAGCAATAAGATTCGCGAATGACGCACGGCAGCAAACGTGACTCGGCAAATCTGCTCCCTTAGGAAGTCAAAACTCACTCCGTCCATAAATGTCCGCGACAGAAGCAACAACAGCCAGCACAGCGGAGGCAAAGCAAAAAGAAGAACAAACCTGAGACAATTAGGAACGATAAAATTCAGCGGAAGTGCTTTGAACGATGCACTCCCGTTATGATGGGAAAACATACTGGGCAGATTCAGATGGTAATTCTTGACATAGATTCTATGGTTCCAGAGAGCCATCTCCTGAGACAAATTAAAAACTGTGTAAACTTTGATTTCATATATGAAAAGACATCCCCCTATTATTCCAACTGAATAAAATACAGAAAAAGGGCCTCCAAAAAGCGACGGAAGAATGCCTCTTATCGGCAACAGCATTAAACCTTAAAAGACTGGTAAAAGCGGTGTGAGTAATCCGGATTTACCAGCCGTTCTATTGTGTTCCGTGAGAGACAGCATACAAAAATTCCTTAGAAAATGGATTTGTCAACAGGTCCTCCTTGGGATGCTCCCCCGCCATATGCTGTTTGTAATGATAATCCATCTGTTTGCCACCCAGATACGGGAAATCTTAAAAAAAACTATCTATATAGTCACCCTCTTTATTAGCAGGCTTAATATGAAGTTTGCCTCATTTTACCGTAGGTCTTGCTGATTATCAACATAAAATATGAAGTTCATTTTATATCACAACAAATCAGGCAGAAACATCCGACTGTTCTAAACCAAGAACACTCCTGACTGAAAAGGCAGCTTGCTGGTCTATTAAAAAGTTCAAGTGCTCATTTTCAAAAAAATTGTTTAATTCGTGACCATGATTTGGATATACACAGCACCTGTTGTCACAAGCAATCCCATTAGCAAGGGCAAATTGAGAAGACGGCGGTGTATTCACATCCTGCAGGCCAATACCAATTAATACCTTATTGCGAAGCAATGGGGCAAAATTTTTCGCGTCCACATAAGCCAGCTTATCAAAGATCTCCTGTTCCTTTTCATGCATAGGGTCCTGCCATTTGAAATAATAAAATAACCCCATATAAGGCCCTTCCGAAAAATCCTTTTCCCAGATTCTCTTATAGTCACAGAGCATCGGATATTGGCTAGCGCATTTCTCCACTTCCGGATAGAGGGCTGCGCATGCTATAGCCAGTGCTCCTCCCTGACCTTCTCCGTATACAGCCATATGGACTCCATCGGTCTTTTTTAATCCTTTTGCAACCTCCGTCCACAGCAGCGCATCTTCGTAAAGCCTGTGCAGATATAGATCCTCCACTTCTCCATCCAGGCCATGAAATAAAGGGCCGCAGGCTGTTGGCCCTTTCCCTGCCTCTCCACATTCACTCATTCCTCCCTGTCCCCGGCAGTCAGGGGCCAAAACAGCATATCCGATGGCGCCATAACGGCTTAAATGCAGCCAGCTTCGGGAGGATTGAGGATAGTCATGAAATTGTATTACCGTAGGATGCAGTCCCGGTTTGGAAGGGCAGATATATTTGGCTTTAAGAAGACATCCATCCCATGTCTTAACTGTAATAATATAATACTCTAGTTCCTCGGTTTCCATTTCTAATTTATCCATAGAGACAGATGAAGCCAAAGCCCCAATCTGTTCCTTCACCTGCTTCCAATGCTTCGCAAAATCCTTTGGAGCAGGACAGGCCCCTGTATAAGTATTTAATTCCTCTAATCTTAAATCTGTTCCAGGCATACCCCATCCTCCTTATTACCAAAAAAGTTAATAATCTTATTATCAAACGCAGCAATTTCCTCATGACCATATTCATAGAAAATCAAATGCTTTTTCCGGGCAGTGATCTTGGAAAATACGGCAAACTGGGTAGATGGCGGACATACATCATCCATAAGGCCGGTTCCGCATAAAACCGGACAGGTAATTCGTTCTACAAAATTCTGCACATCAATGTATCCCAATTTAGTGAAAAATTCATCCAGGTGTTCTCCCATCGGATCAAACCAACGGGTATGGTAAGCCAGGCCATTATAAACGATAACATCTCTATCCATCTCCCATGCTCTGCGATAATCAGAAAGAAATGGGTAAAGAGCCGCACAGCGCTTTATATAAGCCGCATTTAATGCTGTGCATACCAATCCTAGGCCAGCCCCCTGACTGGCTCCATTTACATAAATTTGCTCTGTATCCAATCCCTCTAATGCTAAAGCCAAACGTACCATCAGGCAGGTGTCCTGAAAGACCTCCACATAATAAAGCTTCTCCGGCGGCCCATCCACCCCCATGATAATATGATCTGCGGCAGTAGTTCCCTGCCGTCCGCCGAGATCCTCACTGATGCCTCCTTGCCCCGGACAGTCCATAGCCAGAACGGCCATCCCTAAACCGGCAAAGCTGGATTGTTCAAACCACCCCCTGGAAGATCCTGGATATCCATGAAACTGCAGAACCACAGGCACCCTTCTTTTTCTAACAGGCTTTACATATTTAATATGGAGCCTGGCCCCTGCCATTCCCTTTAACCATATGTCATAATACTGAGTATACGGGGTGTGGGGAATTTCCGCTTCCTTCAGTTCATATTCCAATGGCAGAACCCAGGCCTCCCTCGCTCTTTTCTCCCAAAATTCCCAAAAATCCTTCGGCCTGGGAGTACTTCCAGTATACTGTTTTAATTGCTGTAAAGGCATATCTTTTGCCGGCATGCTTTGTTTCCTTTCTATCGTTGCTACGTAAATTTGCTCATTTGAAGATGTGTTACTATCTCTTGATTCTGTTTCCATGAATAGATTGGTATGTTTAAACCATTCTCCCGTTTCGGACAATCCTCTCGATAATGAGGCCCCCTACTTTCCCTGCGAAGCAAAATCGCCTGATGCAGCGCAAGGGTAAGCTCGAAAGCCGCCTCCAAATCTACGCTTCTAAGCAGCTCCTCCATGGAACAATCTGTCTTTTCTAGGGGGATTTTATTCCGTTCCATTTGACTTTGGAGCTTTGATAGTTCCTGTAAAACATTCTTACTTCCTTTTTCGCTCCTTATGAGCATGGCATGCTGTTGATTCAATTTTTGTATCGTATTCAGATATTTCTTAGCTTCCAAAATGACATAAAGCGGCTGATAAGCATATGCTGCCTTTCCTTCTTTCTTCCCTCTCTCAGACCGAGCTGCCGCCTTACCAGCAATACGTCCAAAGACCAACCCATTGGCCGAAGACAGACCTCCCAGCCTATCTGCCCCATGCATGCCTCCGGTTACTTCACCACAGGCATACAGACCTTCTACTCCCGTAAATGCCTCTTCATCAATAGCAATCCCACCGTTAGAAGCATGAGCATATATGCTTAACCATACCGGATCATCCATGGTCAAATTTTTTTCTTCCTTTAACCAGTCAAAATATGTTTTTATAAACTCAGGCTGATGCCGCTTTACCTCCTCTTGATAAACAACGCGAATTCCCTCTCTTCTCCTTTGGCTTTCCTTATAAATTTCCAGATCCACCTTTTTAGACGAAAGGCGTGTAGTAAAGGGCCCATACCCGGATCTTAATTCTAACTGCTTCTCCCTTTCTTCCCCTTCCCATTCCGAAAATAATTCCTTATCTGCTCCATAAAAACGGCTGAATCGGAACATCTTTTCATTATAGATGGTCTTGGGGGCAGGGTGTACATGCCCCAGCATCATCTGCATAAATTCCAGATTAAACAATTTAGCTCCTGACTCTAAAGCCAGGTATTGACCAATTCCTGTCACATCATCTGTAGTCAAACGGTGTGTAAACAGTCCTCCCATTCCTCCGGTAGCTAAAATCACTGCTGGACTTAGTATTTCCACAAGGCTAAGCCCCTCATCTTTTCTCTTGACGGCCAGAGCCCCGCAAACACGCTCTCCTTCTTTTAATAGCCTTACGATTGTCATATGTTCAAGACAGGCGACTTTTAATTCACGCAACCGCTTCGACATCATTTGAGAGCTTCCAGGCTTTTCAATTCCCTTCCAAAGCCTGTTTTTATGATCAAAGCACGGTATAAATTCCCTCTCTTTATTTGCCTTTGCCTCTCTTAAGGGAACTCCCAAATGCTCTAAGTATTCCAGACTTTCCCTTATTTGTCCTGTGAAGGTGTGAACCAGAGCCGGATTAGCCATTCCTTCTCCAATTCTTAAAATTGTTTCTTCCAGATCCGGCACATCCTTTTCATCCTCTGGAGCTACCAAGCCTAATCCCCAAGTTCCAGGATAGAAGCTGGAACCAGAGCAAAGGCCCCCTCTGCTGATAATGGCTACCCTCACACCCTCTTCAGCCGCAGAAATAGCTGCTGTCAAACCAGCTAAGCCAGAACCAACTACTAATACATCTACATAGATTCTTCTGAAACAGCGCATGCTTCCATATTCTCCTTTGCAAAATGACACGCTACAAAATGTTCCTTTCCTTCAATAATATATTTCTGAAGCTTAGGCTTTTCTGTTGTGCATATTTCCTGGCACATACGGCAGCGTCCATGGAAATGGCAGCCACTGGGCGGATTCATTGGAGACGGAACATCACCCTTTAATACGATTCTTTCCTTTTTATGATTAATGTCTGCGACTGGTATAGCAGATAGCAGAGCCTGTGTATAAGGGTGAATACTATGCTGATATAATTCATCTGCATCTGCAAGCTCTACAATTCTGCCCAAATACATAACTGCGATTCTATCGCTTATATACTCTACTACACTTAAATCATGGGTAATAAAGATATACGTTAGGTTATGCTTCTCCTTTAATTCTTTTAAGAGCTGGAGAACCTGCGCCTGAATTGATACGTCAAGGGCCGATACGGCTTCATCGCAAATCACAAGCTCCGGGTTGATGCATAAAGCTCTTGCTATTCCTATACGCTGTCTCTGACCCCCTGAAAACTCATGAGGATAACGATCCATATACTCTCTGCGCATATTAACTGCTTCTAATAAATCCCCGATCACCTTTCTGCGTTCTGCTTTGGTTTTGACCCCAAACTTTTTTAACGGATCTGACAAGGATTGATAAATGGTAAAAGAGGGATTCAGGGAGGACTGAGGATCCTGAAAGACAATTTGAATCTTTCTTCTGGCCATATCCATTTCATCCTTTTTCAGTTCTGCAAGATTGCGGGAACCATCCTCAAATTCATATATCATTTCACCTGCCGTAGGCTTGTATAGCTGTAAAATTGTTTTTCCCAGAGTAGTTTTTCCGCAGCCGGATTCTCCTACTAATCCCAGGGTCTCTCCTCTGTAAATGGTAAGATCGATATCGTTTACAGCCTGCACGTAAGACTCTGCCCTACCCAGAAATCCACTTTTTACAGGAAAGAAGGTTTTTAATCCTCTAATCGTTAATAAAGGCTGTTTTTCTTTCTTATCTGGCATCTGTTAACACCTCCTTATATCTGCTGCAACGCACCATATGAGTCCCCTCTACTATGGCTTCCTCAGGCATCTTTCCATCACATGCCGCACAGGCATACTCGCATCTGGGAGCAAACTGGCAGCCGCTGGGGCGATCATAGGGATCTGGTGTGGAGCCCTGAATCGGATAAATCTCTTGTTTCGCGCCCTTTCCCAAAATAGGGATTGACTTTAAAAGCGCTTTTGTATAGGGGTGGGCCGGAGAGCCTAAAACCTCCTGAGCCGTTCCGCTTTCAATGATATTTCCCATATACATAACTGCCACGTCATCAGCCAACTCACATACCACACCCATGTCATGGGTGATCAGCATAATGGCAGTATTGTATTCCTCCTTTAAATGCTTCATCAATTCAAAAATTTGCGCTTGAATCGTCACATCCAAGGCGGTAGTCGGTTCATCTGCAATTAACACCTTAGGCTTGCAGCTCATAGCCATAGCAATCATAGCACGCTGACGCATACCTCCCGAAAATTCATGAGGGTATTGGTCAATCCTTTTTTCCGGATTCGGGATTCCCATATCCTTTAAAAGCTGTAGCGCTCTTGCTCTTGCTTCTTTTTTCGTCACCCTCTCATGAGAATGGATCATCTCGCAGATTTGCCAGCCGATGGTATATACCGGATTCAAGGCAGTCATAGGGTCCTGAAAGATCATAGCAATGTCATGACCTCTCAAAGAACGCATCTGCTTTCCATTCCGTTCCAGGCTTTCAATATGTATATCTCCACGCCCATCTTCACTATGGTAGATAATTTCTCCCTCTTCAATACGGGAAAGCTTCGGTAAAAGCTGCATAATAGAGGTTGCTGTTACACTTTTTCCACAACCGGATTCTCCAACAATACATAGAGTTTTTCCCCTCTTAATTTCCATAGATACTCCATTAATCGCCTTATTGCAGCGCTGGTTGGTATAAAAATATGTTTTCAGATTGTTCACTGAAATAATTACATCCTGTTCTTTCTTCATTCTTACGCCCTCCTAACCCTGCTGCGTGGGATCGGTTGTATCCCGGATTCCATCACCTAAAAAGTTAATACTCATAACGAAGAGAGAAACCACAATACCCGTTGGAAGCCACAACCACCAGCTATTTTCTAACGTATATAAATCCTGAGCAGCATTTAAAATATTTCCCCAGGTAGGAACCTCCAGGGGAACGCCCAGACCTAAAAAACTCAGCGCCGCCTCTTCAAGAATAAACATAGCCGTACTTAAGGTTATATTTACTATAATCGGACTTAAGGCATTTGGCAGGATATGCTTATAACAGATAACAAATGGATTCAGCCCAAAAACCCTTAAAGACTGGACATATTCCTCCTCACGGATAGACAGCACCTGGGATCTTGCCATACGGTAGGATGAACCCCAGCCGCAAATTATAAATATAATTACAATATTCTTTGCGCTCTGCCCTAAGATTGATACCAGCATCAGAACCAGAATAAGCTGCGGAATGGACATAAAAATCTCCGAAATCCGAACCATGAACTGGTCAAACCTCCCTCCCCTGTAGCCGCTGTAACATCCTGCCAAAACTCCAATGACAGCACAGCCAAGCGCGCTTCCAAAGCCGATAGCGATGGACATACGTCCTCCGTACAATACTCTGGCAAATACATCTCTTCCTAATTTATCCGTTCCAAAAGGGTGATTTCCTGAAGGCATCTTTAAAATAGCCTTCATATCTACTGCCGTTGGAGAATGGGAGGCCAGAAAGGGAGCAAAAATACAGCTTATCAGAATAACCAGAAAAATAGCTCCCCCCACGATGGCTAGGCGGTTATTCAGAAGCTTTCTTAAGGCTCGATTCCCCTGCTTCCTTCTTTTTAATTCACCGGACTCCTCCAGTCTTTTTATTCTATCAAACTTGCGATTTAATCTGGATTGTTTTGACACCTTTATCCCTCCTATCCGTTCAGCTTCACCCTTGGGTCCAGAGCCGCCGTCATAATATCAACAAAGGTACTGGCAAACAAGGTCATAAATACAAAGAGCAGGGCTAACATCATAACCAGGTTATAGTTTTGAGAACGTACTGCAGTATTAAACGCACTTCCTATTCCTGGCCACTGAAATACTGTTTCAATTACTACGGAACCTGCGATCAGCGTTGGCAGGCGGAAACCAATTAATACAATTACAGGAGTAAGAGACACCCTGAATCCATGTATCAGATTTACCCTCCATTCCGGTATCCCTTTACTTCTTGCAGTTTTTATGTAATCTTTATTCATCGTATCCAGCATACTGCTTCTGGCATATCGCATTACACCCGCAGTCATAGAAACTCCCAGCACAAGAGCTGGTAATACCATGTATTTTGCACGATCTAAAAAGGTTACTGCATTGGTATCCGTACGCCCTCCAACCGGCAGCCACCCTAAATTCAAAGCAAAAATTAAAATAGCGCATACGCCAAAGAAAAACTGGGGAATCGAAACTCCAATCATACCTGCCACAGTCAGAACATTGTCTCCAATGCTTCCTTTATAAATAGCACCTAACACTCCCAGAATACTTCCAAGAGCGGTGGAAATCAATAAGGCCGCCACTGCCAGCTCCAGCGTAGCAGGAAGTCTTTGCGCCATAATTTGAATAACCGGAACTCCGCTGGAGGTACTATAACCAAAATCTCCCTGTAAAATTCGGAACAACCACTTAAAATATCTTATAACAAAGGGATCATCTAATCCATACTGTGCCCTTAAAGCTGCCATTTGTTCATTCGTTAACCGGGCTAGGGATTCCGGATCCATTAAATAAGAGGTAGGATCTCCTGGCGTCAAATCTAACAGCCAATAGATGATAAAGGTAATAATCAGCAGCATCGGAATCATTCCCAGGATTTTTTTCACTGTATACTTAAGCATGTTTAGCCTTCCTTTCTGATTCGTCCCATTCTCATAAAGAAAGGGAGTGTCTCAAAAGTCATTTTCATTCAGAAATCATGCCATGTAGAAATTTTATAACAGTGAGATACACTGCATATGGTATGATTTTGCTTCTAAAGCGACTTTTAAGACACACTCCCCATCCTTACACGTATATAAAACAAATTGAATTGTTTATCTTACTTTACAACCCAGTTCTGAACTCCCCAGTTAAAATTAAACTGTGGATTACCAATCGCCTCAATTCCTTCTACTCTATCACTATGTAACAAATAGATTGGCTGGTAATATAATGGGATTTCAAATAATGTTTCGTTTTCGTATTTCTGCAATTCAAAGAACGCCTTTTTCTGTACCTCCGCATCTGCAGAAGCATTTGTTGCAGCAATTAATTCATCCAGCTTTGGATCGCCAGGCGTGTGTGAATTAATAGAGTAGCCGGTTGCGTATCTGTCATAGTACTCATGTAAGGACAGCGCCGCATTTGCCGCATAACACATATCCCAGTCTACCGCTCTAGGTCCATTGACCGGATCCTCCGGCGCTTTCCAAAGGATTGTTGCAAGGTCTCCCTCTACCAGGCTTGCATTCATCTTAATTCCAACTTCCGCAAGATACTGCTGGATAACTGCCATTAAATCCTGAGTTGCCTGATCTGTATAGTAGTAAACTACTTTAATCTCTCTATTAGAATCCCAGCCCACTTCCGCTAATAGCTGTTTTGCTTTCTCAGGATTGTAATCGTAATTATTTAATCCATCCACCTTATCCGATCCGTCAGGGGTTAAACTATTGGCAGGAACGCCTGCCCCATTCATAACGCCTTCACAGATAGCGGCCATATCGATTGCATAAGCAATCGCCTGGCGTACTCTAATATCCGAAAGAGCACCTGGAGTTCCATCCGCATTAGGGAATTTATTCACATAGAAAAGCCTTGTATAACGCACATCCACTTTATCCAATGTAATACCTGCCTGCCCTTCTAGTGCCTGCACGTCAGCAATGTTTTTTGTGTATGCATAATCCAGCTTTCCAGCTTTTGCATTTGTAACAAAGTTAGGATCCGAATCTCCGGCGCTGGGATTTAAGTGGATTTTGTAGTTTGCCACTCCACCGTAGTATCCTTCAAAAGGTGCCAATATTGTATAATTCCCCATCTGCACCTCCTCCACTTTAAAAGGGCCGGAACCAATCGGATGCTGGAAGTACTCTGCCTGCTGCAGGCTCACAGGATCCACATCTGCCAGATATTTTTTCGGCAATGGCGCAAATTGTGTAAATACCAGCAATGCATCAGGAGCTACCCTATCGAAGTTTAACGTAATCGTATTTCCGTCAACTACAATACCGGAAATATGTTCCGCACTTCCATCTAAATAAGCGCCAGAGCCTTCTATGGCTTCAAAAGCGGAGCGAAATACGGAGTTTAATACGGTTGTCTTTAACGCATACTCAATATTCCATTGAATTTCTTCTGCTGTAATTGGCGCCCCATCATGCCAGGTTATCCCATCTCTTAAGGTGAATTTTAAATAAGAACCATCTTCTGCCATTTCATAGCTGGAAGCCAGCTCTCCCTCACCGGATATAGGAGATAAATTCTCGTCTGCAAGCAGTAAACGAGCATACAAAGTTTTATTATACATATAAGTTCCCGGATTTAACCAAGGGGTTTCAAAGAACTCTGTAGGTCCTCCATTAGAGTAAAGCACTCCTGCCTCGCCCGCAGGCATTGCTTCCGTACCTCCTTCTGCTTTTATCCCTGTTCCTGTTGCAGTCTCCTGTCCACCGCCGCAGCCTGCTAGAAGAGCCATACTTATAGACGCTGCAAAAATCAAAGAGAACAGTTTCTTTTTCATTCTTTCCCTTTCTCCTTCCTTTGGCATATTGCCTAATATTGTAAAGCAAATATTATAAAATAAAGTTTTTATAAATATATTTATTTTTTAATTTATTTTCAATACTTCGCTATTATATTAAATGTTCTTTCAGAATCTTCACTTATTTATACAAATCATCTATCATATATCCTTTATGATTTGTCTATTTATTCCATAACTTTTATTTTTATTTCTAAAATTCTCTTAAATATATAATTATTTTCGCAAGGATGTGAACTGAATTTTTATATAAACATTCCATGTCCCGCACACCTGGCACCACCATAAATGAAACTGTGAGGATGGACGGATATTGAATTTATTTTCCAAGCCTAATGTAAAACCCATCGCCTTTAGGCAGTAGAGCTTCAGTAGCATTTCCTTTAAGTAGAGGCAGTGATATAATTAACATGCTGGGAGATGCGTAAAAATGGCGAATTATATACTTTGAAAAATCTGAGTGTTTATTGAAATCCCGCATGTTTTTACTTTTTTTAATTCTACGAACTACACAAATCACATGGCGTAGGATGGATGCTCAATCTCCCTGACAGGACGTTTGGCAACAATCTCCAGCCCCTGCATCAGAATGCCGTATTACGCTTCGGCAATATCCAGTACATCGTAGGTAAACCTGTTTGAGATTTCATAACTCAACCTCCTGACATGAGTCAAAAAAGTTGAGTGCTAAACTTTTTTGATTGTTTTTAGAATTATGGGCCTATTATCCCAGACTTCAACTGCAATTGAAAGGTACTCGCTATACAGCGTTTACTCTTATTCAGTTTGTGTTCTCGTTTTAGAACAGCAAATGTCACGCTCCGATAAAAAGATGGGTAATAGGCGCTGGCATTAATCCTGACTGTACCCATATCGGTTGCACAGGCGGCAAACCATGGACATCAACAGTCTTTCTCTGAATACAAGAAAGTGCCTTCGGCACCTCAACTCCCCTAGCCCCTCATTCATGAGGGGAA